>DHCMC07803__coassemble_509_pt1 | contig 96014 bp, 92 predicted proteins | sample DHCMC07803__metabat2_low_PE_027 | metagenome-assembled genome bin DHCMC07803
GTTCTTCTGGGGACGGGCCTTCGAGTCAGCGAGTTCTGCGGCCTTACTTTGCAGGATATAGACTTTGACGAAATGCGCATCAAGGTTGAACGGCAGCTTGCTAGAACGCGAAGCGGAAAATTTTATGTAGAGAAGCCGAAGACTAAAAACGGAGTGCGGTATATTCCGATGAGTCCTGAAGTTTGCGAGAGTATGCAAAATATCGTGCAGCAAAGATATTCCGGCGGACCGGAAATCATCATAGACGGTGTTGTCGGTTTTCTTCTGCTGGATCGGAGTCATCGTCCAAAAGTTGCTCTGCATATCGAAAATGAGCTGAGATGGTGCATGAAGAAATATCAAAAGCGTTATCCAAATAAAAAACTGCCCAAAATCACGCCGCACGTTCTCCGCCATACATTTTGCACGAATATGGCGAGGAACGGAATGGCGATAAAAAATCTGCAGTATTTGATGGGGCATTCAGACGTCGGGACTACGCTTAACATCTATACTCATTCGCGATACGAGGACGCGGCGAAGGAGATGCTTAATATCCGCGTTATAGATACTGATACTAAGCAAAATGAACGCAGAACCGGCTGAATGTGGAAAATTACTACACCAATACTACACCAAAAATCCTGCAAACATGGAGGATTTTATAAAGTTTTGTAGAAATAACAAAATTTTGTAAAGCTGAAAAAGTGTTGGTATCACCGGATAAATAGAGATATGAAGGAAGATGTGAATGAGTTATAAAATTTTGTTCGTCTGTCACGGCAACATATGCCGCAGTCCGATGGCCGAGTTCATTATGAAGGATATGGCGGAGAAGGCCGGGCTTGCGGGAGAACTGGAAATTGCGTCGGCTGCTACTAGCGCGGAGGAGATAGGCAATCCGGTTTATCCGGAGGCGCGGCGCAAGCTTGCGGAGCATGGAATAGACTGCGCGGGGAAAACGGCGCGCCGGCTGACTTGCGCGGACGGCGTGGAATACGACCTGCTTATCGGCATGGACGCCGCCAACATACGCGATATGAAACGCATCTGCGGCGCGGAGGCCGAGGACAAAATCCACTTCATGCTCGACTACGCGGAACGCCGCGGCGCGTCTGTCTCCGACCCGTGGTACACGCGCGACTTCGACAAAGCGTGGCGCGATATAGAGGCCGGTTGCCGGGGCTTGCTTGAGGTGTTGAAGAAGAGCGCCGCTGACTGATTGCCGCGCCGAGTTACGCTATAGCCTTATGTTCGTATTCCTTGAATAGTTATCGAATATTACAATCGGAGTGCAGACGGCTTCACGGCAGAAGCGCGCATATTTTGCGTTTTCGCGCAGGAGCAGCTCTTTTGTGAGGCTTGCGTCGTCGATGCGTTTTTCTACGATGTTCGCGTATTTCTTGATATCGTCAAAATGCCGCTTGATGTAGTCTTCTGTCATAATCAGACAGAAACAGCGAATTTCTGCTGTGCGTTTTTCATTGTCGAAATCGTCGAACCATCGCGCCGGTATGTAACCGCCCTCTATAATTAAACTTTGGCCGTTTTCTATTGCGGTTCTGATTATCTCGCGCACTATGGGCCAGAGGTATGCCGTGAGCTCCTCGTCGTCCTCCGGCGTTAGGCTGGTGAGGCCGCTTCTTATCAGCCCCATTTTGAGATGGTCTATCGAAAGATAAGGAATTTCATATTTTACCATCAGCCGCTGCGCGATCGCGGTCTTGCCTGTGTGCGTCGCGCCCGTTATCAGAATTATCACGGCCGGCTATTGTTCCGAGTATTCCACGTCGCGCGGCGCTACACGTTCCTCGTATACCTTCAGTGTATCGAGGTCGACCGTCATGCCGTCGGTCGCGGCGAGGAGCTTCGTCTCCGGCAGGTCGAGGTTTTCGAGGAAGTGCGCGCCGTCGCTGGAGGTAAGCATCGCGCCGAGGTGCGTCAGTACGGCGAGCTTGGGGTGGATTTTCGAGAGCAGCTCGCGCGCTTCGGCGATTGATATGTGGTCGAGCCGCGGCTTTCTGTCCGGGAAGGTCGCGTTTATGGAGATGAAGGCGCAGGCGGAGTAGCGCGAGCGGAAGTAGGGCATCATGCGGCTGTCGCTGATGATTCCCCATTCGCGCAGCCCTTCTTTGCGGAAGATGTAGCCGAAGCAGTCCACGCCGTGGTGCAGGTGTATGACGGGCTCGACCACGACGCCGCTTCCGAGCTCTATCTTCCCGCCCTCTTCTGGGATTTTGATTTTCGGTATTCTTTTTTGCGAATATTTGAGTACGACGGGGTCGTTGCCGCGCAGCGCGTCGTCAGGGGCGACGAGCATGCCGCGCGAGTCGAAGCCGCCGTGCGTCATGCCCTCGATGACTACGTTCACGTCGGTGCTGTGGTCGATGTGCTTGTGCGTGAGCATTACTACGTCGGCGGAGGCGATTTCGAGCGTGGGGCGCGCCGCGCAGATGTGCGCGAGGCTTCCGGGCCCCGGGTCTATGACGCCCTGCACGCCGCCGTAGCGGAACCAGAGGCCGCCTGTGCTTCTGAGCTGCCGTATCATCGAGAAACGTCCGCCGCTCGTGCCGAGATATTTTATAAAGTTCTCCGGATATTCAAATTTTTTAGCCGTCTCCATCGCACACCTCACCACCTGTATTTCCCGCCGTCGGTTTTTAGTTCTTTTCTTCTCGCCGCGTAGTCTGGGCAGTATTTTGCGACTTGAGCCCAGAATTTCGGCGAGTGGTTCATCTCAGCCATGTGGCAGAGCTCGTGTATCATAACATACTCCGCGAGCGGCGGCGGGACGAGCGCAAGACGGATGTTGAACGTGACGCCGCCGGAGGACGAACAGCTTCCCCAAAGAGTTTTCGCGTTTTTCAGCGAGACGCGGCGCGGCGCGGCCCCTATCCTCTTGCACCACGCGGGGAACTCGCGCTGTATGATCTCGCGCAGCCGCAGCCTGTACCAGACCTCGAAGTTGTGGCGAATCTCTTCCTCGTCAAGCCCCTCGAACGAAAGGAATGCGCCCTCCTCAAGCTTCAGCGGATATACTCCTTCGCGCCGGACGAAGCGCAGCGGGTATTGTTCTCCGCGGTAGTAGAACAGCTCGCCCTCTTCGTAACGGTGTTCCTGAGCCTGCGCCGTCGGCCTACGCATGAGCTTCTTTCGCAGCTCCTCGCCGCTTTGCTTTATAGCTGATGCGAGCGCTTCGCGCGAAGTCCGAAGCGGCGCGGCGATGAAGAACGAGCCGTCGTCGACGCCGAGCGCGATGTTCTTCCTTCTGGCGTTCCTTCTTATCTCGTAGCTGATTCCGTCGACTGTAATATATTCCGTCATCGCGTCCCGCAGGCTTTCCATAATGATAGAATTATAATGCATCGCTGATATTTCTGTCAGCGTGCGATAACGATTTACGGGGACGTGGCTATGAGGACGAACGTTAAAAAGAACGCGGCGCGCGGCGCGAAGCCGGAGACGCACGCGAGGCCGCCGCGCGGCGCATTTCTGCCTGTGAGCATGGAGGACGTGCGTGCGCGCGGATGGGACAGGATAGAGATACTGATAATAACCGGCGACGCTTACGTCGACCATCCGAGCTTCGGGCACGCGATAATCGCGCGCTGGCTCGAAGCGCACGGCTTCCGCGTCGGCATCGTATCGCAGCCGGACTGGCGCGGAACGGAGGATTTTGCCAAGCTAGGCCGGCCGTCGCTCTGCGTTATGCTCGCGGCGGGAAACTTGGACTCGATGCTGAACCACTACACGGCGTCGAAAAAGAAGCGCCGCTCCGACGCCTACACGCCGGGCGGAGAGGCGGGGAAGCGCCCAGACCGCGCGACGATAGTCTACTGCAACAGGATACGTGAGCTGTGGGGTGACATTCCACTGATAATCGGCGGCGTCGAGGCGAGCCTGCGCCGATTCGCGCATTACGACTTCTGGAGCGACTCCGTGCGCCGCTCGATACTCGCGGACAGCCGCGCCGACCTGCTCGTCTTTGGAATGGGGGAACTGGCGTCGCTCGAAATAGCGGAGCGGCTTGCGGCGGGGGAGCCGGTCTCGGCGCTGCGCGACGTCGCGGGAACATGCTGGAAGACGCACGACGCCGCGCTCGCGAACGACGCCGTGACGCTGCCGTCGTTCGACGAAGTCTGCGCTGACAAGAAAAAATTCGCCGAGGCCTTCGCCGCATATTACGCGGAGCAGGACGCGCTGCGAGGCAAGCGGCTGATACAGGACCAGGGCGCGTGGCGCGTCGTGCAGAACCGCCCGGCGCGTCCGCTGACGCAGGCGGAGATGGATGAAGTCTACGCGCTGCCGTACGCGCGCGCGTGGCATCCGGACTACGACGCGAAGGGCGGCGTCCCGGCCTTCGACGAGGTGCGCTTCAGCATCGTCACGCACCGCGGCTGCTTCGGAGAGTGCGGATTCTGCGCCATCGCCTCGCATCAGGGGCGCATCATACAGCGCAGGAGCGACGAGTCTATTCTGCGCGAGGCGGAGCTTTTGACGAAAGAGCCGGGCTTCAAAGGCTACATCCACGACGTAGGCGGCCCGACCGCAAACTTCACAGAGCCGTCGTGCCCGGACTCCGTCAGGCGCGGCTCGTGCAAGGGCAAATCATGCCTCTATCCCCAGCCGTGCCGCAAGCTCCGCGCGGACCATACCGGCTACATAGAATTGCTGCGCAAAATACGCGCCCTGCCGAAAATCAAGAAGGTATTCATCCGCTCCGGAATCCGCTACGACTACATACTCGCGGACAAGAGCGGCGATTTCCTCGAAGAGCTCTGCCGCTGGCACGTCAGCGGACAGCTCAAGATAGCGCCGGAGCACACAAGTCCGAACGTGCTGAGATACATGCGCAAGCCGGGCCGCGAGGCGACGGAGGAATTCATGCGCCGCTACGCGAAGGTCAACGAGAAGCTCGGCCTCAAACAGTTCTTAGTGCCCTACTTCATCTCGGCTCACCCCGGCTCGACGCTCAAAGAGGCGGTGGAGCTTGCGGAGTTCATACGCGACAGCGGCCTGCGCCCGGAGCAGGTGCAGGACTTTACGCCGACGCCCGGCTCGCTCTCGACCTGCATCTACTACACCGGCCTCGACCCCTTTACGCTCGAGGAGGTCTACGTGCCGAAGGGCGCGGAGGAACGCAAAATGCAGCGCGCGCTGCTCCAGTACTGGATGCCCGAGAACCGCGAATACGTCATAAAGGCGCTCATGCGCGCCGGCCGCCGCGACCTGATAGGCAGCGGCCCAAAGTGCCTCGTCCGCCGCTGAGCGCAGCTATGGACAATAAAGGCGATAGGTTATAAAATTCTGCTGTGCGTCATAACGTATGAGCAAGAGCAAAGAAATCAACAGGAGGTAACGTAATGAAAAAATTTGTGGCATTACTGCTGGCGGTCGTCGCCCTCTTCGCGGCCGGCGCGGCTTCGTACGCGGCGGAGGACGTGGTGGGCTACGTTGACGATATGATGGTGCTCCAGCAGTATTCAAAATTCGAACAGGCGCGCAAGCAGCTGAACGACCTCGGCAACAAGAAGTCGAACGCCGCGAAGGCCGCTTTCGATAAAGAGACCGACGAGAAGAAAAAGAACGAGATAGTGCAGAACCTTCAGCTCGAAATGCGCGAGGAAGAGGCAAAGATAATGACGCCGATCCTCAAGGAAGTCAACGAGACTATAGCGAAGGTAGCGAAGAAAAAGGGTGTCACGATCGTAGTCAACAAGGCGCTCGTCTACTACGGCGGCACGGATCTCACGCAGGACGTCATCAACGCGTTGAAGACGAAGTAGTACGGATTTTACAGAGAATCATAAGAGCAAGGCGGCCGTGCACATTGATGCGCGGCCGCTTTTTCGTGCCTGCGCCGCAGCCTTTGCGCGCGCGTTTTACATTACAAAGACGCTTAAAAAATATAAAATCTCCATTATGATGAATATTAGATTTTATAAGCAATAAATTTGCAAAAATATGCGCTTAATTCTTGACATCTATCGCATAGAGTAATATTATCTGCGCATTGAAAAAAGCTATCCGCGAGGTGATGTTGATGGCAAAGGTGGAAGAAATTTTCGGCTCGATGGTTTTCAACGACGCGACGATGAAGCAGCGTCTTCCGAAGGAGACCTACCGCGCGCTGAAAAATTCCGTCAGGGAGGGCACGCCGGTGCCGCGCGACGTCGCGAACGTCGTCGCGAACGCGATGAAGGACTGGGCCGTCGAGAAGGGCGCTACGCATTTCACTCACTGGTTCCAGCCGATGACGGGAATCACCGCCGAGAAGCACGACAGCTTCATCTCGCCGATTGACAACGGCACGGTGATAATGGAGTTCTCCGGCAAGGAGCTCATCAAGGGCGAGCCGGACGCGTCGTCGTTCCCCTCTGGCGGCCTGCGCGCGACCTTCGAGGCGCGCGGCTACACGGCCTGGGACCCGACTTCCTACGCATTTATAAAAGAAAACACGCTCTGCATCCCGACCGTCTTCTGCTCATACGGAGGCGAAGTGCTCGACAAGAAAACTCCGCTGCTGCGCTCGATGGAGGTCATCAACGCGCAGGCGCTGCGCATTCTGCGCCTCTTCGGCAACAACTCCGCGGCGCACGTCACGACGACCGTCGGCCCGGAGCAGGAATATTTCCTTATAGACAAAGAGCTCTACAAAAAGCGCAAGGACCTGCGCTACACGGGGCGCACGCTCTTCGGAGCGAAGCCGCCTAAGGGACAGGAGCTAGACGACCATTACTTCGGCGCGATAAGGCCGCGCGTCGCGAAGTTCATGGCGGAGCTCGACGAGGAGCTCTGGAAGCTCGGCATAATGGCGAAGACGGAGCACAACGAAGTCGCGCCGTCACAGCACGAGCTCGCGCCTGTATTCAGCGACACGAACATCGGCTGCGACCACAACCAGCTCACGATGGAGATGATGAAGAAGGTCGCGGACCGCAACGGCCTCGTCTGCCTGCTGCACGAGAAGCCCTTCGCCGAGGTCAACGGCTCCGGCAAGCACGTCAACTGGTCGCTCGCCACGGACACCGGCGCGAACCTCCTCGACCCGGGCAAAACGCCCTCCGAGAACGCGCAGTTCCTGCTCTTCCTCTGCGCGGTTATAAAGGGCGTAGACGAATACCAGGACATGCTGCGCGCGACCGTCGCGACTGCTGCGAACGACCACAGGCTCGGCGGTCACGAAGCGCCGCCCGCCGTCATCTCTATGTTCATCGGCTCGGAGCTGACCGAGATACTCGGCGCGATAGAAGAAGGCCGCCCCTACAACGGGCGCGCCGCGAGCCACATGAGGATAGGCGTCGACATGCTGCCGGTCTTCCGCAAGGACGCGACGGACCGCAACAGGACTTCGCCGTTCGCATTCACCGGAAACAAATTTGAATTCCGTATGCTCGGCTCCAGCCAGTCGATAGCGGGTCCCTGCATAGTGCTCAACACCGTCGTCGCGGAGGAGCTGGAGCAGTTCGCCGACGTGCTCGAAGGCGCAGAAGACTTCAACGCGGCGCTCAACGAACTTATCAGAAAGACGATACGCGAGCACAAACGCATACTCTTCGACGGCAACGGCTACGACGAATCGTGGATTGCGGAGGCGGAGCGGCGCGGGCTGTCGAACTACCGCACGACGCCCGAGGCGATGCCGCACTACGTCGACGAGAAAAACATAGCCCTCTTCTCGAAGCACAAGGTTTTCACCGAGGTTGAAATGCGCTCGCGCTGCGAGGTGCACCTCGAAAATTACTGCAAGGTCATACGCATTGAGGCGCTGACGATGGCGGAGATGGTGCGCAAGGACATCATCCCGGCCTCGTACACCTACCTGAAGCGGCTCAGCGAAACGGCTGTCGCGATAAAGGAAGCCTGCCCTGACGTCGACTGCGCGATGGAGATAAATATGCTCAAGCACCTGCGCGGCTACACCGACTCGCTCTATATGAATTTGGGAAAGCTCGAAGAAGCCCTCGGCCGCGTGCCGGAAGCTGGAGAGCTTGAGAAAGCCGTCTACTACAAAGACAGCGTCATTCCGATAATGGACGCGCTGCGCGAGGCGGCCGACGAAATTGAGAAGTTTGTCGGGGAAAAATACTGGCCCTACCCGACTTACGGAGAGCTGTTGTACAGCGTCTAAAAACCCCTTACTACTGTACCGCGCGCGGGACGCTTCCCCCAACAAAGCGTCCCGCGCGTACTTTTTCGGCTTTATGCGGCGGCGAAGCTAATTCTCTTCCGCGCCCTCGTCCTCGAACGGAATCTTGTGTTCCTCGGCGCACTCGTAGCAGATTACGACCGTTTCGCCGTTTTCGTCGGTGGCCTCGTGGAAGAGGTCGCAGCATTCGCGCAGCGGCTTCTGGCATATCGCGCATCTAAGCATTTATCTTTTCGCCTCCTGTTTTTTCTGAACGGAAAATCCGAATTTGCCAAGCTCGCGGCCCAGCGCGCGGTAGCGCCCGTGGACGTATGCGGCGAGGCCAGCGCGCTCCAGATGGAGCACGCCCTTCGCGTCGAGCAGAGCTTCGTCGACGTCTACGGCGAGCACCTTCGCGATGAACATATCGTGGCTTCCGAGCGTCAGCCGCTGTTCAACGCGGCATTCAATATTTACCGGGCTTTCGGCGATGAGCGGAGCGGAGACCGCCGAGGCCGGAGTGGGCGTTAGGCGGCAGAAACGGAATTTCTGCAGGTCGCGGCCCGACCTGACGCCGCATAGGTCGGCGGCGCGCACGAGCCGCTCCGTCGTCAGGTTTATGACGAACTCGCCGCGCTCCTTTATCATGGCGTAGGAGTGGCGTTCGGGGCGCACGGAGATGTATGTCATCGGCGGCTCGCTGTTCACAGTCCCGGTCCACGCCACGGTGATGATGTTCGATCTTTCCATCGTGCCGCACGACACCATGACGGGCGGCAGCGGGTAGAGCATCGTGCCGGGTTTCCACGTGAGCTTTGGCAGTGTTATCTCTCCTTTGTCTTTACGTCGCCGGAAAATTTTTATTTTCCGCTTTGGATATTATAGTACCGTATCGCCTTTCGCGCTAAAATTATTCTGCGCGCCCTACGTCGGCGCGCGGCGGAAATTTACTGAAGGGACGTAATATCATGGCTTGTTCGGAGCTTTTTCCGGGATTTTATAAAATCAATCTGCCGATACCGCGCGGCGGCTTCGAGTCTTTTCTCGACGGCTGGCTGATAAAGGATGATGCGCGCGCGCAGAACATCCTCGTCGAGACGGGGCCGGCGAGCGCCGTGCCGGAGCTGTCCGCGCGGCTCGAAGAGCTCGGAAATCCCAGGATCGACTATCTCATCTACACGCACATACATCTCGACCACGCGGGCGGCGCGGGACATTTCATCCAACGTTATCCGGATACGAAGGTGCTCGCGCCGGCGAAAGGACGCCCGCATCTCGTAGACCCGTCTAGGCTCATCGCGGGAAGCCGAACGTCGCTGGGAAGTCTATGCGACGTTTACGGCGAACCGCTGCCCGTTCCGGCGGAGAATATGCTTGGGGACGGCGGCGAGATTCAGGGATTGACGGTGATAGACACACCGGGCCATGCGCCGCACCACAGCTCGTACATTTACGAGCTCGGCGGGCGCAGAATACTCTTTGCGGGCGAGGCGGCGGGCTGCTGGTTCCGGCTTGATGACGGGAGCTATTTCACGCGCCCGGCGACGCCGCATAAGTTCTATTACGACTCGGCGATGGCTTCGATCGATAAGCTGCTTGCGCTGAAGGATATCGACATGGTTTGTTTTCCCCACTCCGGCTGGCTGACGGATTATATCACGGCTTTTGAACGGGCAAAAAAACAGATGGAGCTGTGGCTTGAAATACTTTCCGAGCTCCCCGCCGAAAAGGGACGCGAAGAAGCCGTCGAAGAACTTTTACGCAAAGATCCAGTGATGGAGAAACTGCAAAAGCTGCCCGAGAACGTCAAAAAACGAGAGCTCTTTTTTATAGGGCAGTCGGCGAACGGTTATCTCGGTTGGATAAGAAGAGCCGCTGCGGCTCGGTAAACTGCGAAAGGACTGATGTGTTTGGGCAAAGATAAAAATTTGAGCAGCTTGGAAAGCCGAGATCAGTGGAGAAGCCGCTGGGGATTCATCATCGCATGCGTCGGCTCGGCTGTTGGCATGGCGAACGTCTGGGCTTTCCCTTACCGTGCCGCACGATACGGCGGCTCGTCGTACCTCATACCATATATCATCTGCGTCGTCGTACTCGGCTGCACCGGCGTCGTCTCCGAAATAGCTTTCGGACGCTGGGGACGCAGCGGGCCGTACGCGACGTTCCGAAAGGCTCTGACTGAGCGAGGCAAGCCGCTGAAAAACATAGGCCTCATTCCAGTAATTGGCTCTTTTGCGATGGCGACGGGCTACGCGATAATTATGGGCTGGGTGCTGCGTTACCTCTGGGGCTCGCTCTCGGGCGCGATGTTCGCCGCGGATGACGTGGGGGCATATTTCGGCGCGATATGCGGAGACTTCGGCAGCTTCGGCTGGCACATGCTGGCGCTCGGCCTCGGCTTCGCGATGGCGACGGCGGGAATATCCAAGAGCATCGAGCGCGTCTGCAAGGTCATGATGCCGCTCTTCTACGTCATGTTCATATATATGGCTGTGCGCGTCGCGATGATGCCGGGCGCATCCGAGGGCTACAAGTACCTTTTCATACTTCCCGACGCAAAGCACCTGCTGAACCCCGAGACGTGGATTTTCGCGCTCGGACAGGCATTCTTCTCGCTCTCGCTCGCGGGCAACGGGACGATAGTCTACGGCTCGTACCTCGATAAGAAGGAAAATGTGCTCTTCTGCTCCATGAATATCGCCGTCTTCGACACGCTCGCGGCCATGCTTGCGGCGATAGTAGTCATTCCCGCCGTATTCGCGTTCGGACTCGACCCGGCCTCCGGGCCGCCGCTCATGTTCATAACGCTGCCGATGATTTTCCGCGAGATGACGGGCGGCATGATGTTCGCGATAATTTTCTTCGCGGCGATACTTTTCGCCGCCGCGACCTCGCTCGTGAACCTGCTGGAGACGCCTATAGAGATGATACAGGAGCGCTTCGGCTTCTCGCGCCCGGTATCTGTCGGCCTAGTCATAACGGCGGCGGCGCTCTGCGGCGTTTTCCTCGAAAACGGGAACGTCATCGGCGAATGGATGGACGTCGTCTCGATTTACGTCTGTCCGGTCGGCGCGTTCATCGCGGCCTTCATCTTCTACTGGATTATGGGGCCGCGCTTCGCGCGCGAACAGATCGGGCTCGGCAGGGACGGCCGCGTGCCGGCGTGGATTCTGCCGCTCGGCAAATATCTGTACTGCGGCATAGCCCTGCTAGTGCTGGCGCTCGGCATAATGCTCGGCGGCATAGGCTAGGAAACGGGAGGAATTTTACACCATGAACGAACAATCGCTCGCAGCGATAAAGGCGATGCAGCTCGGCGAAATAACTGAGCATGTGATATACGGCTATATGGCGCGCCGCGTGCCCGGCGAGAACGGCAGGACGCTCGCGCGCATCGCCGCGGAGGAGAAGAAGCACGCCGAAATATGGAGCGGCTTCACCGGCGAGATGCCGAAGCCGAACCGGCTTAAAATCGCGCTCTACAGGATATGCGGCGTCATATTCGGCCTCACCTTCGTCATAAATATGATGGAGACGGGCGAGCAGAAAGCGCAGGCCGAGTACGCGAAAATCGCCGAGGCCGCGCCCGTGGCGCTCGAGATATTCAAGCAGGAGGAGGAGCACGAGCAGGCGCTCATCGCTATGATCGACGACGAGCGGCTCCAGTACATCAGCTCGATGGTGCTCGGCATCAACGACGCGCTTGTGGAGCTGACGGGCGCGCTCGCCGGCTTCACCTTCGCGCTGGGCGACTCGGCGGTAATCTGCATGGCGGGCTTCATAACGGGAAGCGCCGCGACGCTCTCGATGGCGGCTTCGGAGTATCTGTCGAAGAAAAACGACCCGTCGGAGAAACAGCCGCTGAAAGCCGCCGTCTACACCGGCCTCGCCTATATGTTCGCGGTCTGCATGCTTCTCGCGCCCTTCGCGCTGATTTCATCTCCGCTGCTCGCGCTCGGCGGCTGCCTCCTCTCCGCGGCCTTCGTCATATTCCTATTCACCTTCTATGTCTCCGTGGTGCGCAAGGAGCCCTTCGCTCCCGCCTTCCGCGAGATGATATTCATCAGCTTCGGCGTCGCCGCCGTCTCTTTCATGATAGGCTGGGGCGCACAGCGTCTGCTCGGTATTTCGATGTAAGGCGGCGAACAATCAAAAGGCAAGAAAAAATCCCCCGCGCGGAGCGGGGGATTTTTCGTATGTTCTGCCGTTCGTTGATTACTTCGCAGCTTTCTTCTCGGTGATGTACTTGTCGATCGCGACTGCTGCCTCTTTGCCCGCGCCCATCGCGAGGATGACCGTGGCGGCGCCCGTTACGATATCTCCGCCCGCGAATACGCCGGGGACGGAGGTCGCGCCGGTCACGGGGTCGGCCTCGATGTAGCCGCGCTTGTTGAGCTTCATCTCGGGGAAGGTGGAGAGGAGAACCTTGTTAGCGCCCTGGCCTATAGCCTCGATGGCGCAGTCGGCCTCGATGAAGAACTCGCTGCCTTCGACGGGGACGGGGCGGCGGCGTCCGGAAGCGTCGGGCTCGCCGAGCTCCATCTTGATGCACTTGACGCCCTTGAGCGAACCGTTGCCGTCGTCGACGTACTCGGTCGGGTTCGTCAGCCAGTTGAAGATGATGCCCTCTTCGACGGCGTGGTGGTACTCTTCGATACGCGCGGGGAGCTCAGCGAGCGAGCGGCGGTAGACGACCGTCACTTCCTCGGCGCCGAGGCGCTTCGCGGAACGGGCGGCGTCCATAGCGACGTTTCCGCCGCCGATGACGACGACCTTGTGAGCCTTCTTAGCCGGCGTGTCGAACTTCGGGAACTCGTAGCCGTGCATGAGGTTGATGCGCGTGAGGTACTCGGAGGCGGAGTAGACGCCGTTGAGCGTCGTTCCGGGGACGCCCTGGAAGTGCGGCGCGCCGGCTCCGACCGCGATGTAGCAGGCGTCGTATTCCTTCATTATCTCCTGCATCGTGATCGTCTTTCCGACGACGACGTTGGTCTCAATGTCGACGCCGAGCTTCTGCATGGCTTCGATTTCCATCTTGACTATTTTCTTCGGGAGACGGAACTCAGGGATACCGTAGATAAGGACTCCGCCGGCGGCGTGGAGAGCTTCGAATATCTTGACTTCGTAGCCCATCTTCGCGAGGTCGCCAGCGACGGTGAGGCTCGACGGGCCGGAGCCGACGACGGCTACCTTGCCCTTCTTCTCGCCCTCGTAGGGCTTCGCTTCCATGTTCTCCTGCGCGTACTTCCAGTCGGCGACGAGACGCTCGAGCTTGCCTATCGCGACGGGCTCGAAGTCCTTCATCTTACCGACGGTGCACTTGCCCTCGCACTGCGATTCCTGCGGGCAGACGCGGCCGCAGACGGCGGGGAGGTTCGTGTACTGATCCATGACTGCGGCGGCGCCGGCCATGTCGCCCTCTTTGATGCACTTGATGAAGGCGGGGATGTCTATTTTAACGGGGCATCCGGCGACGCAGGGCTTCGTCTTGCACTGGAGGCAGCGGCCAGCTTCGGTCATGCCTTCTTCGAGCGTGTAGCCGAGGCAGACTTCGCCGAAATTACTCTTGCGGACTTCGGGGTCCTGTTCCTTTATGGGGGTCTTCCACTTCGAGAATGTTACAGCCATGACTCTTCACCTACTTCTTCAATGTACTTGTCCATCGAAATCTTTTCTTCGTCCTTGTACTGGCGCATACGGCTCATGAACTCGTCCCAGTTGACCTTGTGTCCATCGAACTCGGGGCCGTCGACGCAGGCGAAGAATATTTTGCCGTCGACGGTGACGCGGCAGCAGCCGCACATTCCCGTGCCGTCGACCATGAGCGGGTTGAGCGAGACCCAGATCGGCAGGCCGAGCTCCTTCGCGGCCTTCGTGCCGAACTTCATCATGATGGAGGGGCCGATGCACCAGCAGCGGTCGACCTTCTCGCCGCGCTCGACGACCATCTTCATCGCGTCGGTGACGACGCCCTTCATGCCCTCGGAGCCGTCGTCGGTGGTGACGATGAGCTCGTCGGAATACTTCGCGCACTCGTCCTTCATGACGACGAGGCTCGAGGTGCGTCCGCCGAGAATCGTGATGACCTTGTTGCCCTGCTGCTTGAGGGCCTTGATGATCGGGTAGAGCGCCGCGATGCCGACGCCGCCGCCGACCATGAGCACCGTGCCGTACTTCTCGACCTCGCTGGGCGTGCCGAGCGGGCCGGAGATGTCGAGAATGGCTTCGCCGGGCTCGAGGCGCGACAGAGCCGCGGTCGTCTTGCCGACGACCTGGAAGACGAGGCGGATCTGGCCCTTCTCTTCGTCGTGGTCGGCGATGGTGAGCGGGATTCTCTCGCCCATGTCGTTCACGCGCAGGACGACGAACTGTCCAGCCTTCGCGTGACTGGCGATGCGCGGAGCTTCGACCCACATATCGAACTCTTTAGGCGCAATCTTCTGTTTTGACACTATTTTGAACATGACGTACCTCCTTAAGAGTGTAAGAGCAAAATACTCACGATTATCCCCATTTTCACAAACTGCATATAAATGTAGCGCAATTCTGGGCTTTTGGCAATGTTCAAAGGCATAAATACGCGCGCCGGCAATAAAAATTTCCGCAAATTTTTCGTGCGGACAGAGATTTTTAAATTCTGCGCGGCGGCCTGAGCCGCGTCGTGTATAATGGTAAACGATAAAAATTCCAGTTTCCGCGAACGGAGTGATACTCATGGAAGTCAAAGTATATTCGACGCCCTCGTGCCCGTGGTGCGTGCGCGTAAAGGACTACCTCACGGGCCTCGGCGTGGCCTACACCAACGTAGATATAACGACCGACAGGGCGCTGGCGATGGAGCTCGTCAAAAAGACGAAGCAAATAGGCGTCCCCGTCACCTTCATCGGCGACAAATTCGTCGTCGGCTTCAACGAGCCGGAGCTCGAAGCTCTGCTCAAGGCGAACGGCTTAATAGCCTGACGGCCCTGCGCGAAAAGCGCGTGGAGAAATCAGAATAGTGTATAATATTGGCGGCGCGGCGCTTGACGCGCCGCCGTCTGTTTGCTTTATGAAAAAATATATAAAACGGAAAGAGGCCGGTGATTACAGATGAATAAAGTTTCATTCTCCTTCGGCGCGGCGTTCGGCAAGAGCGCCCTTGATTCGTGCGCGCTCCGCGCGAAGTACGAAGCGGCGGCGCTCGAGGCGCAGCGCTGGATCAACGAGACGTCCTTCGACACTGAGGGCCACGGATGGATGGCTCTGCCTGATTGTTCCACCGCACAAGTGACCGAAACCGCGGAATGGTTGCGCGGCTACGACAGCGTGATACAGGTCGGCATAGGCGGCTCCGCGCTCGGCAACCTCATGCTCAACCAGGCGCTGCTCGACGGATTCTACAACGAGACCGAAGCGAAGCCGAAGTTCTACCTCGCCGACAACCCCGACCCGGACAAGACGCGCTCGATATGGGAGCGCGTGAAGGGCGGCAGAGTGGCCCTCGTCGGCGTCAGCAAGTCCGGCTCGACAGCCGAGACGATGACGCAGTTCCTCTGGTATCGCGACGAAATGCTCAAAAAAGGCCAGAGCGACAAAGACATCCTCGTAATCACGGACCCGGAGAAGGGAATCTTCCGCGCCTTCGCGAAAGACTCCGACTGCCGCGTCATGGAGCTCCCCGCATCCGTCGGCGGACGCTACTCCGTGCTTTGCCCGGCTGGGCTCGTCACCGCCGCGGCGCTCGGCATAGACGCCGCAGCGCTGCTCCGCGGAGCAGCCGCGATGCGCGAGCTCGTCTCCAAAGAGACGGACTTCGCCAAAAACCCTGCGATGCGCCTCGCCGCGCTGCACATGATGCACGCGGACGAACGCCGTCCCATGTCCGTCCTCATGCCCTACTCGAGCAAAATGGCCTACTTCGCGGAATGGTACGCCCAGCTCTGGGCCGAAAGCCTCGGCAAACAGGGACTCGGCACGACGCCCGTCCGCGCGCTCGGCTCAATCGACCAGCACTCGCAGGTGCAGCTATACACCGAAGGCCCCGACGATAAATTCTTCACGCTCATCAGCCTCAAAGACCACGGCCCCGAAGCCGTCGTCCCGAACATCGACCACGAAGCGCTCAAGCCGCTCGAATACCTCAACGGCCAGGGCATAGGCGCGATGCTCAACCTCGAGGCGAAGAGCACCGCCGCCGCCATCGTCAAATCCGGCCATCCGCTCATGTGGATAGAGCTCGAAAAGCTCGACGAAGAGACGGTAGGCGCGCTCGTATTCTTCTACGAATACCTCACCGCGCTCACAGGCCGCATGATGGGCATCAACCCCTTCGACCAGCCGGGCGTAGAGCAGGGTAAAAAATACACCTACGGCCTGATGGGCCGCGCCGGCTACGAAAAAGACGCCGAAGAAGTAGGCGAGTGGTTCGGCAAGATAGCCGCGGATAAAGTCGAAGCGTTCTAGTTTTTCTGCAAAGACAGAGACGCATATATAAAAACCTCCGCGCGGACGTTATCAGCCGCGCGGAGGTTTTTTCTCTTCAAGTGCTAAAAAATCAGTCCGAAATCTTCAGCCTGATAAAATCGCCGGTCAGGTTCCAGCTCTTTTCGATGATGTTGTCGGTCTGGCCCGGCTGCATCCACGGGAGCATATTCGCGATGCCGAAGGCGTCGACGATCGTAATGAATCTCTCTCCGCTGTCGTTTATATAAAGATATACGCCCTCCGGCTGCTGCTTCGCCATTACGCCGCCTCCAAGATTTGTCTTGTATGATTAGATTATACTACAGGCGCTTTCAGTTTTGCCAAGGCCGTCGTTTTGCCGTCCGCCGCGTCTTTCCCGTTTTGAGCAAATGATATAATATAGCAAAACGGTAAAACGACAGCCTTAAAAATTTGCGTGCAGCCGAAGGGACGGCGGTGAGATGAGGATCAGCTCGGTGATTTGGTTGGTGTTCGTTATACTGATAATAGCGCCGGGGTGCGTCGTGCATTTCGTCTCTTCAAGGAGGCGGCGTTAGGATGCCCCCTCTTGCCTATTACCTCGCCGCGTTCGCAGTCTATACGATTTCAATAATCCTGCTCACGGGGCAGTCGTTCCCGCAGCGAGAGAGCCTGCGTTCGTTTTATATCGGGCGGCGCGGCGTGCCGCTGTGGCCTACGGTCGGGACTTTCTGCGCGACGTGGATAAGCCCGCTGTCGCTCGTTGGCTTCAGCATGTGGTATTACAGAGAGGGCTACATAGCCTTCTGGGCTTCTGTAAACGGCTGGATGCTCGGCTTTCTCCTCTTCCCGTTCATCGTCAGGCGGCTTCGGCGCGCGAGGGTCGTCTCTCTGCCGGAGTGGCTTGAGAAAACTTACGGCGACGCGCGCGTGCGGAAGCTCGCCGCCGCGGCTATGGTTCTGCTGTACACTATATATCTCGTCATACAGTTCCGCGCCTTTGGCATTATTGTGTCGTATATGCTTGAAATCCCGAGAGGCTTCGCTTCGACGTCGCTGATTTACCTTTTCGTGCTTTACACTACGTTCGGCGGCTATCCGTCGGTTGTGCGCAGCGACACGCTGAATCTGCTGCTTATCGTGGCCGGGGTCAGCGCCGCTGCGTGGTTTGCGCTACCCGACGGTTTCAGCCTCTCCGCTGCGGCCGACGTGCTGAAGTCGGAGGGCGGACGCTTCGCCGCCGAGGGGCTTTCTCTTTCAGATGCGCTCTCCGGCACGGTGATTATGCTCGCGTGGGGGCTGGGCGTCGCCGGAAATCCTCAGTATGCCATACGAATAATCGCGTGCCGCAGCAAGAAGGAAGCCTTCCGCCTGATTTCCGTGTCGCCCTACATAATCGGCTGGGTTTATCTTTGCGTCACGTTTTTCGTTATGGCGTGCAGGACGGCGCATCCGTTTATAGGGAATATTGAAGAGACGCTTGGCTTTGCGACGCTGGGGCAGTTTCTTCCGCCATTCGCTGCGATGCTGCTGCTTATTTGCGTTATAGCCTCTGCGGTGAGCACGGCCAATTCGCAGCTTCTTCTAGCCGCCTGCTCGCTTTGCTACGATTTGCTGCCGATGAAGCGCGAGGGCGAAGGCGGCCCGTTCGGCGGCGAGCGCTTCCTTCTGGCAAACCGCATAGCGATTACGGTCATCGCATCCGTAGCGCTTTTGCTCGGCAACGCCGGGCTCCCAGGATATATCAGGCTCGGGACGATAAGCTGGACGCTCGTCGCTATTCTGTATTTCTATCCGCTTTTTACTCCGAAGCTTGTGGCGCGCGACATTTTGTTTTATGTGCTGCTGTTCGCGCTCTCGGCTCAGCTGATCCTCGTCATGATCTTCGGCGTCGAGCCGGAATACGCGATGCTTTACGTGATGCTCGCCGAAGGGCTTGTCTTTGCGGTAAGGCGCGCCGCCGGAGGCCGTCATGCGTAGGGCGGTAAGCCTCGAAAGCTTTATGAAATGGATGTTTCTGCTCGTCGCGCTTTCGACGGCTGCCCTCATCCTTGGTACGCGGCTGCACCAGAGCTATACGCGGAAGCTCGACGAGGCGACGTTCATGGCCGAAAGAGCGGAGCGGTTGCTCAGCATTTACCGGTTCGAATATTCGTCCGTCGCGGAGGCGGAGGAAGAGCTCGGCCCGTACTGGCGTCCATGCATGGAGGGCGAGCCGGCGGAGATGCAGCTTGCAATCGGAGGCGGCGTCTGCGGCTTCGTCATAGATTATGAAGCGATTTATGCGGATATGGTGGAGGAGGAGCGCTATCTCATCCTGGTCGGCATACTCGGCCTCATCGTCGCGGTCGAGCTTGCGGTTTTTTTATCCTATATTCTGACGCGGCCGCTGCGGCGGCTAACGTGGATGTGCCGGGAGATAGCGGCGGGGAAGTCCGTCCGCGTGCCGCAGTCGCTTTTTTCGCCTTCGGAATTTTCGGAGCTTATCGGAAGCTTCAACGACATGTCTGCGCAGCTCGCGCGCTGGCGCGAGGTGCAGCGCCAGCTCAGCAGGATGGACAGGCTCGCGGCACTCGGAGAGATGTTGTCGGGGCTGTCGCACGAGATACGCAATCCGCTCGCGAGCATGAGGATACAGACCGATCTGCTGCGCGACGAGATTGAAAGAATCGGAACGGGAGATTTCCGCGGCGAGGATATACGCGACGCGGAGGAGCAGATAAGAGTGCTCGGCGAGGAGATGGACAGGCTGAACAACATCGTCGTGCAGCTTCTTTCGTTCGTCAGGCCGCGCCCCGCGGTCGTAAGCCCGACAAGGCTCGACGACATCCTCCCGTGGGCCGGCTCGATGATAGGCCCGCAGGCGCAGAAGCACGGCGTCCGCCTCGTCCTCAAATGCGGCGCGCCCGACGTGAAAGTGATGGCGGACGGCGAAGCGCTGCGCCAGGTCGTAATGAATCTTGCGATCAACGCTATACAGGCGTCGGGACGCGGCGGCGCGCTGTCCATATCCGTCGGGCTTTCGCAGAGCGCGGACGGAAGGGAGGAGCGCGGCGTGATAACGGTATCGGATACGGGCGGCGGCGTACCGCCAGGCATCGAGCACAGAATATTCGACCCTTTCTTCACTACAAAAAAGGAGGGCACGGGGCTCGGCCTCAGCATTGTTCAGAGGATAACGGAAAGCCTGGGCGGCGAGCTGTCGCTTGAGAACGAAGCCGGCGGCGCGACTTTCAGAGTATATTTGAAGCTTGCGGAACGGAGGATTGAAGGATGAGCGTTTGGATAGTTGACGACGAAACGAACCTGGCGAACGGATTGAAACGCGCTTTCGAGCGCAAGGGCCACAGCGTCGAATGCCTCGGAAGCGTCGCGGAGCTTTACGACGCGCTGAACAGCTCGATACCGTCGCTGATATTTTTGGATCAGTGCCTGCCCGACGGCGACGGCATAGACGCGCTGCCCGTGATACTGAAAGCCGCGCCGCGCTGCAAGGTCATTATGATGACGGCCTTCGGAGACTCGAACCTTATCGTAAGGGCCATCCGGCAGGGCGCCTACAACTACCTCGACAAGCCGTTCCCGCTCGACGCGGCTATGAACATGGCGGAGCACGCCTTCGAGTCGATACGCTTCCGAAACCGACTAGCGCCCGCCTACTGCGACAGCAATCTGCTCGGTTCGTCGCCGGCTATGATGAAGATTACCGAAGCGCTGCTCAAGGTCGCTCCGTATCAGGATACGACGGTGCTTCTGACCGGGGAGAGCGGCACGGGCAAGGAGGTCGCGGCGCGGATGCTTCACAGCGCGTCGAAGTGCAAGGGAGAGTTCGTCGCGGTCAACTGCTCCGCGATACCTGAGGCGCTGCTCGAAGCGGAGCTCTTCGGCTATATGAAGGGCGCGTACACCGGCGCGGATTCCGACAAGGCGGGGCTTATCGAGGCGGCGGGAGGCGGGACGCTCTTCCTCGACGAAATAGGAGACCTGCCGCTTTCGCTTCAGGCGAAGCTCTTCCGCTTTATCGACCAGCGGACGGTGCGCCCGATAGGCGGAACGAAAGAGAAAAAGGTAAACCTCAAGCTGGTATGCGCGACATGCCTCGACCTTGAGCAGAAGGTGCGCGACGGCAGCTTCCGCAAGGACCTCTATTTTCGCATCTCCGTCTTTCCGATCAAGCTTCCGCCGCTGCGTGACAGGGGCGGCGACGTCGTCGAGCTTGCGGCGTATTTTCTCGAAAACATCTCGCAGCGCATGAACAAAAGCGCCCCGGAGCTTTCGGAAGAGGTGTGCGAGGTGTTTACGAGCTACCCGTGGCCCGGCAACGTGCGTGAGCTGCGGAACGTCATTGAGAGGATTCTGATTCTGCGCAGCCCCGACGATCCCTACGTGCGGCTCGCCGACCTGCCCGCGGAGATGCTCGAGTGCGGAGCGCAGCCGCGCGCCGGCGGCTCTGAAGCGCGCGGCGCGGACGCGGCGCTCGGGGAGACTCTCGACTCGGCAGAGCGGCGGCTTATCACGGAGGCGCTCGCCAGATGCGGAGGAAACAAGACGCAGGCCGCCGCGGAGCTTGGAATTTCGCGTTTCTCCCTGATAAGAAGGATGCAGAGGCACGGCCTTGAATGAGCTGAAGCTTCTCCGTTCCATTTATAACGCGCCGAGACCGTCGGTATCTCCGAAGCTCTTCCACGGCGCCAATCTTCTGCTGACGCCTCTGCCGGAGCTCACGGCGGCATGCCGCGAGCTTGCGGAGGGCAACATGTTCATTTCGTTCGCTCCGCCGCGAAATTTTTCCGCGCGCATTGAGAGCGAGGCTGATTTCTACGAAAACCTGCCGGAGCGCCCGTCGCTCGACTCGGCGCTTTATCCGCAGATATGCTCGTGCCCGGGCTACGCGGAGGTGAGCGCCAGAGCCCCCGCCACCTTCTGGAGCTCGCTGCTCGGCGCGGACGGATTTCTTAATTGCACGTTCGAGCAGGCGGCGGAGCATTCCGGCCTGACCTTGGCCGAGACGCGGAGTTTTATCGAGAATCTGCAAAATTACGTGGATCCGGCGGGGCTTTTCGCGCCGGGGCTGGCGGAATCGCTCATCATACAGCTGCGCCGTGCGGGGCTTGAGGGGAGTGCGGCGTGGACGCTGCTGACGGAGGGACGCGGCGCGCTGCTTGCTGGAAAGACTGTCGAATGGGGCGCTTCGCGCGGCCTAGACGAAGAACAAATCGCCGCGGCGATGCGCGCGCTGCGCGGACTCGACCCCGCGCCCGGCAGGAATTTCGCGCGGACGCATTACATCGCCGCCGACGTGGAATTCGTAGTCAACGACGGAAAGGTTTCGCCGCGTCTTCTGACGGACAACATGCCCGTAGTCGAAAGCCATTTCAGGGAATTCGGCCTCGCCTCCGGCGAAGCGCCGTCCGAGCCGTGGATGCGCGGCGAGTGGAGCGCGGCGCGGCGCGCGCTGAAGCTTCTCGGCCTTCGCTGCCGCACCGTCATGAGGTGCGCGCTCTACATCGCCGCCGCGCAGAGCGAAAAAATCATCGACATGAGCCTCCCTCCCAAACCGATGACCTACGCCGGAGCCGCCGCCGCCCTCTCTCTTCACGTCTCGACGCTGCACAGATGCGCGCGCGGCACATATTGCGAGATAAAGGGCCGCTGCTATCCGATGAGCGTATTCTTTTCGCGCCCGGCCGCCTCGAACGTAGCCTTGAGCGTGGCGGAGCTGCGCGCCCGCGTTGCGGAACTCCGCGCCGAGGGCATGACGAACGGCGCGATAGGGCGGATGCTCGGCGTGCCGGAGCGCACCGTCGCCTACCACAGCGCGAAGCTGAGAGCGCCGCGCGTCCGCTGATTTCGTTATTTCCTTAATTTCCTTTATTTATCGATTACGCATAAACCTGCCGGCTTTGACTTCCCGTTGCGTTTTTCTGCCGTGCGGCTTCGCACTTCGTGCGGCGCGTGCGATTTCGCACGCCGCATAAACCGCACGCCTTTTTCGCCTTTTTGAGCAAAAGCAGCCGGACAGCCGCTTTTTCGCGTTTTTTGATTTTCTCGTTCGACGTATTTCTTCGGCAACTTTTTTGCATGTATATAAATGAGGAGTTAAATCCATCATCCACAGGAGGTAAGAAAAAATGAGTGAAAAGAAAGAATCTGCTGTCAGCGTACTTATCGGAGCGGCCTTCCTTATGGCAACCTCAGCCATCGGGCCGGGATTTTTGACACAGACGACCGTTTTCACAGACCAGCTGAAGGCGGCCTTCGCCTTCGCAATCGTTGTTTCCATCATCATCGACATCATCGTCCAGCTTAACATCTGGCGCATCCTCGGCGTCTCCGGGAAGCGCGCGCAGGACGTAGCCAACGAAGTCTTCCCGGGCCTCGGCTATTTTATTGCGATACTCGTCGCCATAGGCGGCCTCATTTTCAACATCGGAAACGTCGGCGGCGCGGCGATGGGCCTTAACGTCATATGCGGACTTCCGCTCGCTCCGGCCGCAATCATAAGCGCGCTCTGCGCCATCGTGCTGTTCATCAGCAAAGAGGCGGGCAAGGCGATGGACATGTTCACGAAGGTTCTCGGCATCATCATGCTTGCGATGGTCGGCTTCATGGTCGTCAAGACGCAGCCGCCCGTCGGCCTCGCGCTTAAAGAGACGATTATTCCGTCGCAGATAGACTGGCTCACGATACTGACGCTCGTCGGCGGAACGGTCGGCGGCTACATCACCTTCTCCGGCGCGCACAGAATCATCGACGCGAACATCACCGGCGTCGACAACCTCGGCAAAATTTCGCACGGCTCCATTTCCGCCGTCTGCATCACGGGCGTCATGCGCTATCTGCTCTTCCTCGCCGTCCTCGGCGTCGTGGTCGGCGGCGCGGTCCTCGACCCCAGCAACCCGCCGGCGTCGGCCTTCCGCATCGGAGCCGGAGAGCTCGGCTACAGAATATTCGGCGTAATCCTCTGGTGCGCCGCCGTCACCTCCGTCGTCGGAGCTTCGTACACCTCAATATCCTTCCTGCGCACGCTCTTCGCGCGCGTCGAAGCGAAGCACCGCTACTGGATAATAGGCTTCATCTGCATCTCGACGGCGATCTTCACGACGATGGGAAATCCCGTCACGCTGCTCATCTTCGCGGGCTCCGTCAACGGATTGATACTCCCGATATCGCTCGGCGCGATTCTGCTCGCCGCGCATAGGAAGAGCATCATCGGCGAAGGCTACAAGCACCCGATGGTCCTCACGATTCTTGGATGGATCATGGTCGCATTCACGGCCTGGATGGGCGCGAAGTCTTTCACCGGAATAATGAAGCTGTTCGGCTAGCCGCTGTTATAAAATATCGGCAGAGATAAAATTTCTGCACGCAGAGAGGTGATTGCCTTGGCGATATACATAGACGAACCGAAATATCTTGCGGCCGGGGAGTCGTGCGTAGTGGTGGAGTTTGCGGACGAGATAAGCCGTGCGGCGAACGACGCGGTGACGGCGCTGACGAAGCACATGAGGTCGCAGAAGCGCGTACCGCTCATGGAGTGCCTGCCGACTTACAGGTCGCTCGCGATTTACTTCGACCCGACGAAGACGACGCGCGAGGCCGTCGTTAAAGAGGCGAAGTCCGCGCCCGCGCCTTCGGCGGAGGGCGGAGAGGCCGGTACGGAGATAGAGATCCCCGTCTGCTACGGCGGCGAGTACGGCCCCGACATAGCGAATGTCGCCGAGCACGCGGGCATATCGGAGGAGGAAGTCGTCAAACGCCACAGCGCGAAAGCGTGCCACTGCTACATGATAGGCTTCCTGCCCGGCTTCGCCTACCTCGGCGGAATGGACGAAAGCATAGCGACGCCGCGCCTCGCAAATCCGCGCACCGTCATCAAGGGCGGCAGCGTCGGCATCGCAGGAAAGCAGACGGGCATCTATCCGATAGACAGCCCCGGCGGATGGCAGCTCATCGGGCGCACACCGCTGCGCCTCTTCACGCCGGAGGCGGAACGCCCGACGCTCATCGAGGCGGGCTACGAGGTGCGCTTCGTGCCGGTTTCGGAAGAGGAGTATAAAAAAATCGAAGCGGAAGTCGCTGCGGGTACGTACAAGCCCGTTCTGAAAGGAGCTGACGCGCAATGACCGAGCTTAAAGTCAGACGTGCCGGAATGCTTACCTCGGTGCAGGACCTCGGGCGCTGGGGCTTCCAGTCGAGCGGCGTCCCCGTCGCGGGAGCGATGGACCTTCCGGCGCTGCGCCTCGGCAACGCGATGCTCGGCAACCCGGAGGGGGCGGCGGCGCTCGAAGTGACGCTGCTCGGCCCGGAGCTTGAGGTCTGCGGCTGCGGAGCGGCGGTTTTCGCGGGGGGCGACCTCGGCTTCTCGGTCAACGGGCGGCCCGTAGGCTCGTGGCGCGTCGTCGAACTGAAGGACGGCGACGTGATTTCCTTCACCGGGCCGAAGAGCGGCTGCCGCGGCAATCTCTGCTTCGCGGGCGGCGTCGATGTGCCGCTCGTGATGAACAGCCGCTCGACATACATGCGGGCCAAGATAGGCGGCTTCGAGGGACGCGCGCTGAAAAACGGCGACGTCGTAAAAATCGGCGAGCCTTCGCCGCTCTGGAAAAGACTCGACGGTTTTACGCTCCCGCCCGAGCTCAACCCCGCGCTTCCGCCCGACGCGCCGCTGTCGCTGATGACGGGGCTTCAGGAGGATATGTTCACGGAGGAGGGCAAATCGACGCTCTTCTCGTCAGAATACACGATAACCTCCGATTCGGACAGAATGGGCTGCCGCCTCGAAGGCGACAAAATAGCGCACAGCGGCAAAAGCGGAGACATCGTCTCCGACGCAATTCCGCTCGGCGCGGTGCAGGTGCCGTCGCACGGCATGCCGATAGTGATGCTCGCCGACCGCCAGACGACGGGCGGCTACACAAAGATAGGCGTCCTCACGCCGCTCTCTATAGAGGCGCTAGTCCAGAAAATGCCGGGTACGGCGGTGTGCTTCATCAAAGCGTCGCCGGACGACGGGACGGCGGAGCAGATGAAAATCGCCGACGCCGTCCGCCGCGTGAACGAGCTGCGCTGCACCTACGTCTCGCGTCCGCGCGCGGCGCAGACGTCGGGAGGCCTCGCGTCGACGCGCCTCCGCCTCACAATCGACGGCAGAGAGTACGACGTAACCTGCGAAGAAATAAAATAGGGGAGGGGTTCATAATGTACAAGATAGACCTGAACAGCGACATCGGCGAAAGCTTCGGGGCCTATAAGCTCGGAGACGACGCGGCGGTAATGGAGGCCGTGACGTCGGCGAACGTAGCCTGCGGCTTCCACGCGGGAGACCCGCTCGTAATGAAGAAAACTCTCGAAAACTGCGCGAAAAAGGGCGTAGCGGCCGGCGCGCACCCCGGCTATCCGGACCTTGTCGGATTCGGGCGCAGAAACATGAAATGCACTCCCGACGAGGAATACGCCGACTGCCTGTACCAGATAGGCGCGCTGCAGGCCTTCTGCCGCGCGAACGGAATGACGCTCCAGCACGTAAAGCCGCACGGCGCGATGTACAACCAGGCCGCGAAGGACCCGGCGCTCGCCGCCGCGATAGCGCGCGCCGTCCGCGACGCCGGCGAGGGAATAATCCTCATGGGGCTAGCGAACTCGGAATTTGAGAAGGCCGCCAAAGAGCTCGGCGTGCCGTTCGCGGCGGAGGCCTTTGCCGACAGGGCCTACATGGCAGACGGCTCGCTCGTGCCGCGCTCTCAGACCGGAGCGGTGATACACGATGCGGCTAAGGCCGCAGAGCGAGTCGTAAGGATGGTGACGGAAGGAACGGTCGAGGCGATCGACGGCACAATTATAAATTTCCGCCCCGACTCGATATGTATGCATGGAGACACGCCAGAAGCAGTGGAAATGGCGAAGGCGGTCCGCGCTGCGCTTGAAGCTGCGGGCGTAAAAGTGACGAACTTGAAGGAGGTCGTATTAGGATGACGCTCCCGTTTGACGTAACGCCGTACCGCGCGACACACCCGAAAGAAATGCGCCGCATTATACGCGAAGGCGAGTGGACGCACCCGACGTCGGGGCTCTGCCACTGCCACGTGCAGGCGAACATGATAGTCCTGCCGAAGGACTGGGCCTATGACTTCCTCGTATTCGCGCAGCGCAACCCGAAGCCCTGCCCGATACTCGACGTGACTGAGCCCGGCGACTGGGAGGCGCGCCTCATCGCGCCCGGCTCCGACGTGCGCACCGACATTCCGAAGTACCGCGTCTGGAAAGACGGCGAGCTGATAGACGAGCCCACGGACGTCGTGAAATACTGGCGCGACGACCTCGTCGCCTTCCTCCTCGGCTGCTCCTTCAGCTTCGAAGGTGCGCTGCTCGAGGCCGGAATCCCGATACGCCACATCGACATGAACCGCAACGTCCCGATGTACGTCACTAACATACAGAACAAGCCCGCCGGACGCCTCTCCGGCCCGATGGTCGTCAGCATGCGCCCCGTGCGCCACGACCAGGTGCCGAAGGCCGTGCTCTCGACGGGACGCTTCCCCGCGGTACACGGCTCGCCGGTACACATCGGCGACCCCGCCGCGATAGGCATCAAAGACGTAAACAAGCCGGACTTCGGCGACCCCGTCGAGATACGCGAAGGCGAGACGCCCGTCTTCTGGGCATGCGGCGTCACCCCGCAGGCGGTCGTCATGAACGTCAAGCCGCCGTTCGCGATAACGCACGCGCCGGGATACATGTTCATCGGAGACCCGAAGGACGTGGACTACGCGGTATTCTAGGAAAAACAGCCAAACGCACAAAGCGCGGCGCGGGAGTGTGTCCCGCGCCGCTTTTTCGTGCCGTTCCGTAAATTTTGCGCGCGCGTCAGCGCTCGCGCGTTGAAATCCAAAGCACGCCGCCGAGCATCAGCGCCGCGCCCGCGAACTGGCCCAAGCCGAGCCGCTCGCCGAGCGTGACGTAGGCGAAGAGCGCGGAGAAGACAGGCTCGAGCGAAAGCGTAATGCCAGCCGCCGTAGCGGAGACATGCTGCTGAGAAATAACCTGCATGATGAAGCAGTAAGCCGTGCCCAAGACAACCATGACGGCCATGCTGCTCCAGAAAACGAAGGAAGTCGGGAGCGTGAAGCCACCCGCTATCAAGCTGGCGGCGGCGGAGTAGAGCCCCATGAAAAGGAACTGCATGACGCCGACCGCTACGGGGTTCAGCCCGCAGAGAGAGCTTCCCGTGAAGACGATATACGAAGCGTAGCAGACAGCGCAGACGAGACAGAGCAGGTCGCCGCTGTGGAAGCCCATCTCGCCGCCGAGCGTCAGCAGGCAGATGCCCGCCATAGACATCGCGAGCGCGATGACTGTGTGGACGCTTATCCGCACCTTATAGACGATCCGCAGAATGACCGGCACGAAGACGACGGACATGCCGACGATGAAGCCCGCGTTCGTCGCCGTCGTAGATTTGACGCCGAGCACCATCGAAAGACAGGCGACGAACATCAGCGTCCCGAGCTTCGCCGCGCAGACGAGCTCCCTCTTCTTGAGCGGAGTGATGCTCTTATAAAGAATCGGGAAAGTTATGAGAAACGCGCCGAGAAACCGCAGCGTCAGCAGCGTATAGGCGTTCGCGTACTCCTGGCAGATTTTCGAAAGTCCGTACGACGTGCTCCAAAACGCCGCGACCGAGACGAGGCAGAGCGTATATTTATATTTCTCAGCGAGCTTCATAATCCATCATCACCGGCGGTATTATACACCAGCCGCGGCGAAATATGCGGAGGCCGGCCGTCGCTTCGCCTGCGCCCGCGAAGATAAGCGGCGCACAATTTTCACGCGCGCTATTTTTCAGTAAAAGCATTTATGTTAAAATGTAGTTTGCGAAAAAGTTGGACGCGCTTGAAAGAGGGGCCTGCATTATGTCGATATACCGCGATCCTGAGAAAATAGCCGCTTATCTTGAAAGTTGGATAAAAGAGAAATTCGCAGAGGCCGGCGCTTCGCGCGCGGTGCTCGGCATCAGCGGGGGCATCGACTCGGCGCTTCTCGCCGCGCTGCTCGCGAAGGCGCTCGGGCCGGAGAACGTGACGGGCGTCATGATGCCGTGCCACAGCATGCCGATCGACGAGGAGTACGCGGCTCTGCTCGCGGACGCCATAAAGATTAAGCGGGCGAAGGTCGATCTTTCCGCCGTTTACGACGCGGAGGTGGCGGCGCTTGAGGCCGGAGGCGCGAAGCCCGACGGGCTGGCGGCGGCTAACATAAAGCCGCGGCTGCGCATGATTACGCTCTACTCGATAGCGCAGCAGCAGGGCGCGCTCGTCTGCGGCGGAGGCAACAAGGACGAGATAACGATGGGGTACTTCACGAAGTACGGCGACTCCGGCGTGGACCTTCTGCCGCTTGCGGACCTGCTCAAGGGCGAGGTCTGGGCCGTCGCGGAATATCTCGGCGTGCCGCGCGAGATAATCGACCGTCCGCCGACTGCGGCTCTCTGGGAAGGGCAGACCGACGAGGCCGAGATGGGGCTCACCTACAAAGAGCTCGACGCCTACATCGCGACAGGCGAGGCGTCGGAGGTGGCGAAGGAAAAAATCGAACGCGCCAACAAACGTTCGGCGCATAAAAGGCTTTTTCCGCCGATGGCAAAACTGCCCGATAATTTGTAAGCAAAAATTTTTAAATATATTTATGAGGTGATTTGCTTGTCAGGACATTCACATTGGGCGGGTATCAAACACCGCAAAGCAGCGCAGGACGCTAAGAAGGGCGTCGCCTTCCAGAAGCTTATAAAGGACGTAATCGCGGCCGCGAAGGCCGGCGGCGGAGACCCGAACTCGAACTTCCGCCTTAAAGTCGCAATAGACAGAGCCCGCGCGGGCAACGTCCCCGTGGACAACATCGAGCGCGGAATCAAGCGCGGCACGGGCGAGCTCGGCGGAGAGATGGAGGTCGTCCTCTATGAAGGCTACGGGCCGAACGGCGTCGCCGTCATGGTCGAGGTTATGACCGACAACCGCAACCGCACCGCGCCGGAGATGCGCTCGCTCTTCACGAAAACGGGCGGAGCTATCGGAGAGATGGGCTGCGTCGCGTGGAACTTCGACCGCAAGGGCGTCATCGAGGTAACGGGCGAAGGCATCGACGAGGACGCGCTCATGATGGCGGCCATCGACGCGGGCGCCGACGACCTTGAGGCCGAGGACGGCGGCTTTGAAATCACCTGCGACCCCTCCGTGCTTTCGCAGGTCGGCGAAGCGCTGAAGAACGACGGCTACAACGTCGACACGATGGAGATCCAGATGGTCCCGAAGAACACCGTCTCGATCACCAACAAGGCCGACGCGCAGAAGCTTCTCGCGATGGTCGAGCGTTTCGAAGATCACGACGACGTTCAGGCCGTCTACTCGAATTTCGACATTCCCGAAGAGATACTGGCGGAGATTGAAGAATAACGAAGAGGGCGGAATTCGCGCTTTAGGAATAGACCCCGGGCTCGGCACGCTGGGCTACGGGGTCGTTTCGCAGTATGGGAACGCGCTGCGCTGCGAGACCTACGGCGTGATAAAGACGCCGCCCGACTTGTCGCTCGCGCAGCGCCTCGCGATGCTCTACTTTGAGCTGAAAAAGAAGGCCGAGGAATTTCCGCCCGACATGGTGGCCGTCGAGAAGCTCTTTTTCGGCAGGAACACGACGACGGCGGAGATGGTGTGGCAGGCGCGCGGCGTCGTGCTGCTGCTCGCGGCGCAGCTCGGCTTCGAGCCCTACGAGATAAAGCCGAACGAGGTCAAGCTCGCGGTCTGCGGCTACGGCGGCGCGGAGAAGGGGCAGGTGCAGGGGATGGTCGCGCACATGCTCGGCCTGACGAAGAACCCGAGCCCGGACGACGCGGCGGACGCGCTCGCGATAGCGATAGCGGGCCTCGCGGTCCACACCTACGACAGAAATATTATGAAGGGCTATTAAGCTATGATAAATTTTCTCAGAGGCACTCTCGCCGAAATTTCCAAGGAAAGCATAATAATCGACGTTTCCGGCTTCGGCGTCGAGGTCTATCCGACGAAGGCGCTGCTCGCCTCCGCTGTAGTCGGCGAAGAGATAAAGTGCCGCACCTACATGCAGGTGAGCGACGCGGGCATAGCGATGTTCGGCTTCGCGAACGAGACGGAGCGCGACTTTTTCATGGAGCTGCTTCACGTCAAGACGATAGGCGGAAAGCTCGCGATTATGCTGATGCGCTATCTCGACCTGGCGCGCATCGTCGAGGCGATAAAGGCGGGGAACGTCTCCGCGCTTTCCGTACCGGGCCTCGGCGCGAAGCGTGCGGAGCGCATCTGCTTCGAGCTCAAGAGCAAGGTCGAGAAGGAATTCGCCTCGATAGGCGCGGAAATTGCGGGCGGAGCGCCATCGTCCTTCGATTCCTTCGTCGCGGAGGCGCTCGCGGGGCTCGGCTTCTCGCACGGCGAATGCGCGCGCGCGATAGCGACGGCGAAGGCTCAGGCCGAGGACGACACGTCGTGGACGGAGGAGACGCTGCTCAAGACCGCGCTCGGCATCCTACAGCGCAGGTAGCGAGGTGTTGAAATGGAAGACAACGAACGTTCTCATAAGCTTATAGAAACGATGCGCCGCGAGAAGGAGGACGAGATATATACTCTCCGTCCGCAGGCGCTTAACGACTTTATCGGACAGAGCGCGCTCAAGGACAAGCTGACGATTTTCATGACGGCGTCGCTTCAGCGCGAGGAGCCGCTTGACCACACGCTTTTCTACGGCCCGCCCGGTCTCGGCAAAACGACGCTCGCCGGAATAATCGCGAAGGAGATGAAGGGCAACCTCCGCGTCACGACGGGCCCCGCGCTCGAGCGCGCGGGCGACCTCGCCGCGATTTTATCCAACATACAGCCGAACGACGTGCTCTTCATAGACGAGATACACAGGATGTCGGCGAACATCGAAGAGATACTCTATCCCGCGATGGAGGATTTTTCGCTCTCGATAGTCGTCGGTAAGGGGCCGCTCGCGCGCAGCATCCGCCTCGCGCTGCCGAAATTCACACTCATAGGCGCGACGACGCGCCTCGGCCTGCTCACCTCGCCGCTGCGCGCGCGCTTCGGCATAGTCGAGCAGCTTCATCTCTATTCGCCGGAGGAGCTCACCGCGATAGTCAAGCGCGGCGCGGGAGTGCTCGGCCTTAACATCATGGACGACGCGGCCGAGGAGATAGGGCTGCGCTCGCGCGGAACGCCGCGCGTCGCGCTGCGCCTTCTGCGCCGCGTGCGCGACGTGGCCGAGGTCAAGCGCGTCCCGCAGGTGGAACGCGACCTCGCGCGCTACGCGCTCGACATGCTCGGCGTCGACCCGCAGGGGCTCGACGACGGCGACCGCAAATTCCTGCGCGCGCTGATAGAGCTCTTCGACGGCGGCCCTGTCGGCCTCTCGACGCTCGCCGCCGCGCTCAACGAGGACGCTCAGACGATAGAGGACATCTATGAGCCCTATCTTATCCAGAAGGGGCTGCTCGAGCGCACGCCGCGCGGACGGCGCGCGACGCGCAACACGTGGGACTATCTCGGCATCCCGGTATCGCAGCACTTCATGCAGTACCAGCAGAATCAGCAAAGCCTCTTCACGCAGGAGGACGAACAATGAACCAGCTCGGCAAAGCGCTTATAGGCATGGGGCTGCTGCTTGCGGCGATAGGCGTCGTCCTGGTCCTCGCGGGCAAGCTCAACATCCCGTTCGGAAAGCTGCCGGGCGACATCACATACCAGAAAAAGAACCTGACGGTCTTCGCCCCGTTTGGGACGATGCTCGTCGTCAGCCTCGTGCTTTCAATAATCTTCAATATCTTCTCCAGGTGGAAATAAAAACATGAAAAAACAGATCTTTGCGGCGGCGATAATATTCGTCCTCCTTTGGAGCATCCCCGCCTCGGCGCGCGAAATCACGGTGCTGCTCAAACAGCGCGTGACGCAGGGCTCAATCGGCGGACAGGGCGTCGTGCTCACCGACGCGCGCGGAATGTACACGAAGCCATTCAACGGCACCTTCAAGATATCATATTCGAACGGCGCTATGAAGGCGGGCAAAGTCACATATAAACTGCCCGTGACGATGAAAAGCGGTTCCGGCGTCGTCGTCGACGGCGTCAAGTACAAGGGCTCGCTCGTCATTGAAAGAAACGGAAGCGGCCTCAACATAGTCAACAAGGTAGATGTCGAGGAATATCTCAAAGGCGTGCTCAAATCCGAAATGAGCCCGAGCTGGCCGAAAGAGGCGCTCAAGGCGCAGGCAGTGCTCGCGCGCACCTACACGCTCGCGTCGAAGAAGCACGGGGCATACGACATATGCGACGAGACGCACTGCCAGGTCTACCGCGGCACAGCGGACGAATCGCCCGCCATAACTCAGGCCGTCAACGAGACGAAGGGGCAGATACTCACCTACGGCGGCGCTCCGGCGCAGACCTTCTTCTTCAGCGACAGCGGCGGCATGACGACGAGCTCACAGTCCGTATGGGGCGGCGTCGTGCCTTACCTTACGCCGAAGGCCGACCCCGTGCCGAACGACAGCCCGAACAAAACGTGGCAGGCGAAGCTCACGATGGCGCAGATAGGCAAAAAGCTCACCGCGGCGGGCGCGGGGGTCGGAACGCTGAAATCGCTGCGCCCCTACAAGCGCGACAAGAGCGGCAGAATCGAACAGATAGAGCTCAAGGGCAGCGCCGGGACGAAAATCATCAGCGGCAACAAATTCCGCACCGCGGTCGGCGCGACGGTCGTAAAGAGCACGCTCTTCGAATTCAACCGTCAGAGCGCCTACAAAGTAAGCACGACCACAGTCGCGAAGCCCGCGGCGAAAATCGTGCAGATTCCGAAGCAGAACGCCGCCGCGCCTGCGGCGCAAATCGCCGGAATGCCGGAAAACGACGCCGACAAGCTCTACTGGATGGCGAAGAACAACGTCTTCACGATGAGAGAGCTTCTCTCGATGATAGGCGACGACAGCAAATATCCGCAGTACGTGGCCGAAGGGCTCGCGCGCATGGCGAAGATGAAAAATCCGCCCGCGAAGGCCGAAAAGCCGAAGCCGGAGGTAAAGCCCGCGCCGCAGGCTACGGTCACGGAAGCCGCGGCCTCCGCGCTCTCGATGGAAGGCACATCGGCGCAGACGGTCGTAATGTACGGCAGGGGCTACGGCCACGGCGTCGGCTTCCCGCAGTGGACGGCGAAGGCCCTCGCGGAAGCCGGCTGGGATTATAAACGGATGCTCGAATATTACTTCCAGGGCACGAAGCTGGAGACGAGATAAATGGAACGCGACCTGACGAAAACCGCGGCCTACGACTACAATCTGCCGAAAGAGCTGATAGCTCAGGACCCCGCAGAGCCGCGAGACTCCTCGCGCCTCATGGTAGTACATAAAAAAGACGGCGCGACTGAGGACCGCATATTCCGCGACATCACGGAATATCTCAACCCCGGAGACCTGCTCGTGCTCAACGACACGCGCGTACTTCCCGCGCGCGTCGAGGGCGTCAAAAAAAGCGGAGAGCACGGCGCGCACGTCGAGATATTCTTCCTCAACCCCGGCGGCGCGCAGAACGAATGGACGGCGCTCGTCCGCCCGGGACGCAAACTGCCCGAAGGCACGAAGGTCGCGCTCGGCGCCGATACCGATGTGACGGTCGGCGCGCGCCTCGAAGACGGCCTGCGCACGCTGATATTCGCAAAGGACGCCGACCCGCTCGCGATAATACACAAATTCGGCAAGACGCCGCTCCCGCACTACATCACAGACACCCACGCGGAGCCCGAGCGCTACCAGACGGTCTACGCAAAGGCCGAGAAAGAGAACTCCGTCGCCGCGCCGACGGCGGGGCTGCACTTCACGCCGGAGCTTCTGCAAAAGCTCGAGGACAATGGCGTGCCGCACGTCTTCGTCACGCTGCGCGTCGGCCTCGGCACATTCCGCCCGGTCAAGGCGGAGAACATCGCCGACCACATAATGCACGAAGAATTCTGCGAAATACCGCCCGAGACCGCCACGGCGATAAACGCGGCGAAGGAGCGCGGCGGGCGCGTCGTCGCGGTCGGCACGACCGTCGTGCGCACGCTCGAATCGTTCGCGCAGCGCTACGGAAAAATCGTCCCAGGCGCGCTCGACACGCGGCTCTTCATAAGCCCCGGCTTCGAGTTCCGCGTCATAGACGCGCTCATAACTAACTTCCATCTGCCTATGAGCACTCTTCTGATGCTCGTCTCGGCCTTCGGAGGCTACGATACGATGATGAACGCCTACAACGAGGCCGTGCGCAAACGCTACCGCTTCTTCTCGTTCGGCGACTCGATGTTCATCGAATAGGGGGAACGCGAAATGACGGTAAAGATGTTCGGCACGAGAAATTGCCCCGACGTGCGCGCCGCGCTTGAAACGATCGCGGAGAAGGGGCTCGACGTGGAATTCGTCAACATCGACGAAAGCACCGCGAACCTCAAGCTCTTCCTGCGCCTGCGCGACAAAGCGCCGGAGTTCGACGAAGTCAAGAAAAACGGCGCGATAGGCGTACCCTGCTTCGTCGACGGGAAAAGGATATTCTTCGACATAAACGAACTGTAAGACGAAACGAAAACGCGCGGCGGGGAAATCTCCGCCGCTTTTTCGTAATTGGAGGCGGAAGCGATGCTCTTGAAACAGCTCAGATATTTCGTAACGGCGGCAAAGCTCGGTAGCTTCACAGAAGCCGCGCTCGAATGCGGAGTCTCCCAGTCCGCCGTCTCGCAGCAGATAAAGGCGCTCGAAACCGAGCTCGGCGTCGAACTCGTCGCGCGGCGGAACAGGGGCTTCGCTCTTACCCACGCGGGGAAGCTCGTTCTCTCGCGCGGCGAAATGCTGCTTCGCGAGGCGGATGCGCTGTACCGCGACGCGCGTGCAGCGTCGGACAGCCGCGCGCGTATCCGCGCAGGCTATCTCCGCTGTTTCGGCGGAGATGAGCTGCATCTAGCCGTTGCGGAATTTTCGGAGCGGCGTCCAGAAATTTCCATAGAAATCGTGCGCGGCTGCCACGAGGAGCTATACGACCTTCTGCGCTTCGGAGGTGCGGATATAGCTGTGAGCGACCAGCGCCGGGCATTCTCGGACGAATATGTGAATTTCGTACTCGCGGACTGCGGATGCTGGGCCGAGTTCTCAGGACGCAGCGAGCTTGCCGCGCTCGACGGCGGCGTTGAGCTTGAGGCGCTTGCGAAAATCCCATGCATCCTCGCCGCTTCACCGGAACAGTATGAAAACGAGATATTTTTCTACAAAAACACGCTAGGCATACAGAGCACATTCAGCTTCGCTGAGAGCGTGGAAGAGGGGCGGCTTTTGGCGGCGGCGAACGCCGGATACCTGCTCATCGAATACGGCGCGCGCATACCGCGCAGCGCCGCCCTCCTGCGCCTGCCGGTATATTCGCGTGGCGTGCCGATACGCCGCAGCTACTGCGCCTTCTGGAAAAAATCGAATGATCGCCCCGAATTGCTCGAATTTGCGGAAACTCTGCGAAAAATCTTCAATATAGCCTGAACGCAGAATTTACAGAACCGCGCATAAAAAGCGCCGTCTCCCTCGCTTATGGGGACGGCGCTTTTCGCATAAGCTTTGCTTATCCGTGCTATAAGCCTGCGAAATTGTTCCCCGTGTCCCTGCGTCCTAGAATATCCGCGGAATTAAGAGACGGCGGCTCCGCCGAAGAAAACAGGAAGGACGGACAAAACGATGAAAAAAGAAGTAATGATAGTTACGGGCGCGGGACAGATAGGCATGGCGATAGCGCGCCGCATGGGATACGGCAAGAAAATCATCCTCGGGGACAAAAAGCCGGAGAACGCGCAGGCTATAGCAAAGACGATGAACGAAGCCGGCTTCGACGTGCTGCCTATGGAGACTGACATCGCGTCGCGCGAGTCGATACAGTCGCTCATTTCCGAGGCGCGCAAGCACGGCGACACAACAATGTTTGTAAACGCCGCGGGAGTATCCCCGAGCCAGGCGTCCGTCGAATCGATATTGAAAGTCGACCTTTACGGCACGGCCGCGCTGCTCGAAGAAGTTGGAAAAATCATAGCGCAGGGCGGCACGGGCGTAACAATTTCAAGCCAGTCGGGACACCGCATGAAACAGCTGACGCCCGAAGAGGACAAACAGCTCGCCTGCACACCCGTGGAAGAATTGCTATCGCTCGAGATATTGCAGCCGTCTAACATACGCGACACACTTCACGCATATCAGCTGGCGAAACGCTGCAACGAAAAGCGCGTCATGGCCGAGGCCGTCAAGTGGGGCGCTCGCGGCGCGCGCATCAACTCCATATCGCCCGGCATAATCGTCACGCCTCTCGCGCTCGACGAATTCAACGGCCCGCGTGGTGATTTTTATAAAAATATGTTCGAAAAATGCCCCGCAGGACGTCCCGGCACGGCGGACGAGGTGGCAAACGTTGCGGAGCTTCTGATGAGTGAAAAAGGCGCGTTCATCACCGGCGCGGACTTCCTGATAGACGGCGGCTCGACAGCAAGCTGGTTCTACGGCCCGCTGAAGCCGGAGAGGTAAAGCGCGCGGCGCACAATATACGTCGGTTATACTTAACAGGCATAACTCAGGCATATCGAAAAAGCATTTTACACTTCACCCTTCCGATACTACAGTATATTCCGTCTACTAAACGGCCCGGCGCGGCGGATGAAGAACCGCGCGGACATAGGAAACGGAGGAATTGAGATGAAAAAACTTGTGGCATATTTTTCCGCGAGCGGCGTAACGAAGGAGGCGGCGAAGCGCGTCGCGGAGGCGGCTGGCGCGGACCTGTTCGAGATAAAGCCCGCGCAGCCTTACACGCACGCGGACCTCGACTGGACGGACAAGAAGAGCCGCAGCACGATAGAGATGAACGACAAGACGGCGCGCCCCGCGATAGCGGAGAAGCTGCCGAACATGGAGGACTACGGCGTGGTCTTCGTCGGCTTCCCGATTTGGTGGTACGTCGCGCCGAGGATTATCGAGACCTTCCTCGAAAGCTACGACTTTGCGGGCAAGACGGTCGTCCCGTTCGCGACATCGGGCGGCAGCGGAATGGGCCGCACCGTCGAAGAGCTGAAGCCGCACGCGCCGAAGGCGCATTGGAAAGCCGGACGGCTGCTCAACAGATGCTCGGAAAGCGAGGTCAGAAGCCTCGTGGAGCAGGCGGAGAAGTAACTTCGCGCAGCGGCGCTGAATGCGCTGGAATTTTAAACGCGGCGGGCGCACGGCGTCACGCCGCTTTTTTATCCGTTGCTATGCGCGGCGGCGCGAGCTAAAATATTTCGGCTGCGGTTCGACGCGCGAGCCGCAGCTATGAAACATGAAAAGGTCTTGATCTTATGAAGCGCAGCGCCAAAACTACGGCCGTTTTTGAATCGCTGCCTGTCCTGCAGGCTCTGAAAATAATGGCCCTCCCGACGATAATCAGCCAGCTTATCGTCCTCATTTACAACTTCGCGGACACCTTCTACGTCGGCAAGACGAACGACCCGCACATGGTGGCGGCGCTTTCGCTCATCCTTCCGGTATTCAACATATCGCTCTCGCTCGCGAACCTGACGAGCGTCGGCAGCGGCACGCTCATATCGCGCCTGCTCGGGGAGAAGCGGGAGGACGAGGCGCGGCGGGTGGGCGCGTTCAGCGTCTACGCCGCGATAATCGCGGCTGCGCTTTTCTCGCTCGTCATGGCCGCCTTCATGGAGCCGATACTTTACCTGCTCGGCGCGGACGAGCATACGATGCTCTACGCGAAGCAGTATTCCTACTGTGTTATCGTCTTCGGCGGCGTCCCGACCGTCCTGTCGAACGTGCTCTCCAACCTTCTGCGCAGCGCCGGGGCGTCAAAAGAGGCGGGCTTCGGCATAACCTTCGGCGGGCTGATAAACATCGCGCTCGACCCGCTTTTTATGTTCGTCATGATGCCGCGCGGCTGCGAGGTCCTCGGCGCAGGCGTCGCGACCTGCATATCGAACTTCATCGCTTGCTTCTACTTCGCCTTCGTTATATTCAGAATGGGGAAGGATTCAGTCGTCACCTTCAGCCTCAGGGGCGGAATGCCGTCGCCGCGCAGCATACGCTCGACCTTCGGCGTGGGCGTTCCCGCGGCGCTGACTACCTTTCTTTTCGACCTTGACTACGTCGTCATCGACAGGCTCATGGTGGAGTACGGCAACATCGCGCTCGCAGCTGTCGGCATAGTGCTGAAGGCCGAACGCCTGCCGCTCAACTTCGGCGTCGGACTCTGCCAGGGCATGATGCCGCTCGTCGCCTACAACTATTCCTCCGGCGACCACAAGCGCATGAAGGCCGTCATGCTCTGCGCGCTGAAGGTCGGCCTCATAACCTCGGCGCTGAGCATCGCGATGTACGAGCTCTCGGCTCCGTACATCATGAGGGCCTTTATAACGGAGGCGGGGACGGTCGAGCTCGGCACGGACTTCCTGCGCATAAGGGTGCTCGCGACGCCGCTCATGTTCATGAGCTTCTTCACAGTCTTTCTCTTCCAGGCCTTCGGCAGGGGAGACAAGTCGTTCTTCCTCGGCGTTTCGCGCTGGCTTGTGCTCAATATCCCGATGCTCTTCATACTGAACGGCATCTTCGGAATGTACGGCATCGTCTGGTCTCAGACGGCCGCAGACATCCTGACCGTCGCGCTGTCGTTCTACGTCTACAGGCAATACGAGCGCGCCTCACTGAAAAGTTTATGACAGCGGCGAATCCGGCATAAGGATACGAAAAAGGCGGCCTTTCGCGGGCCGCCTTCGCTGTTTCGTGCTTTTTATTTTTTGTCCGAATTTTACGCCACGTGTTCGCCGAGCTTGTAGACCTCTTCGATCGAGGTCGCTCCGGCGTGGTAGGCGAGCGTCGTCGGGCTTTCGCCGTCGAGGACGAGGAAGTCCGCCTGCTTGCCCTCTTCGAGGCTGCCGAGCTTTTTCGCGCGGTTCACGGCGTAGGCGGCGTTCAGCGTCGATGCGGTGAGCGCCTCTTCGACGGAGAGATCCATGCACATTACGCCGAGGCCGAAGATGAACGGCATCGACTCGCAGAAGCAGGAGCCGGGGTTGCAGTCCGTCGCCATCGCGACCGGCACGCCCCAGTCGACCATTGCGCGTCCGGGCGCGTAGGGCTTCTTAAGGCTGTAGGCCGTCGCAGGGAGCAGCACGGCTATCGAGCCGGCGCGCCCCATCGCGCGGAGGTTTTCCTCAGACGCGGCGAGAAGGTGCTCCGCGGAGCGCGTCGCGAGCTCTGCCGCGAGCCCCGCGCCGCCGAGGTCGTTGACTTCGTCGGCGTGTATCTTCGTGTCGAAGCCCATCTCCTTCGCGGCCTTGAGCAGCCTGCGGCTCTGGTCTATGGAGAATACGCCCTCCTCGCAGAATACGTCGCAGAACTCCGCTATGCCCTGTTCCTTGACCTTCGGCAGCATCTGCTTGACGAGCACTTCGTCGACGAACTCGTCGGCGCGGCCTTTGTATTCCTGCGGAACGGCGTGCGCGCCCATGAAGGTCGGCACTACGTCGAGCGGCGTTTCGCGTCCGACGCGGCCTATGACTTCGAGCATTTTGAGCTCAAGGCCGAGCTCGAGGCCGTAGCCGCTTTTTATTTCGACGGTCGTCGTGCCCTTCGCGAGAGCCGCGAGAGCCAATTTCTTCGTCGTCTCAAAAAGCTGCTCCTCCGTCGCGGCCTTTACTGCGTTGACCGATGAGAGTATGCCGCCGCCGCGCGCGAGTATCTCAAGGTAGGGAAGTCCCGCAAGGCGCATGCCGAACTCGTCCTCGCGGCGCTTCGCGAAGCACATGTGCGTGTGCGGGTCGACAAAACCGGGGATGACGCAGGCCCCGCCGAAGTCCTTTTCTATCGCTATCTCGCAGGGGCAGACGTTTTTGAGGATTTCTTCCTCTTCGCCTATCTTCTCGATGATTCCGCCGCTGACGAGCATCGCGGCCTTTTTGATTTCCTTGACGTTGGCCTGCTCTTTGCCCGCGAGCGGATGTCCGCCGTCGACGGGGGTGAAGAGGCGCATGTTGCGGTAAAGTTTTTTCGTACCCATTATTCAGCATCCTTTCCCATAAGTTCAAGCAGACGGAGCTCGAGCACCTGCTCGGGGTCGAAGCCCGCTATCTGGAGATAGTACGCGGCGCTTTCGAGAATCGCGTTGACCGGTATCATGCCGTAAACCTCGGTCTCGACGACGCCGACGCCCCAGCGCTTCGCCTCCATGCGTATCGTTTCGAGCACGCGGTAGAGCGAGTTCTTCTCGTAGTCGACGAGGTTCATGCTGACCTGCGTGATGCCGCGCTCCTCGAGCGCGAGGCCGATGCCCTTGACGTGGCAGAAGCCGCCGGACGACGCGCGGACCGCCGCCGCTATCTTCTTCGCTATATTTACGTCTGGCGTGTCGAGGTTTACGTTGAAGGCGACAAGGAACTTGCGCGCGCCGATGACGGTCGCTCCCGCGGTGGGGTGCAGGCAGGCCTCGCCGATGTCCGGCCTGCGGTCGGGATTCGTCTTCGCCTCGTCCTTGAGCACCTCGTACTGCCCCTTGCGGATGACCTCGAGGCGCTTCCTTTCGGGACGCAGCGCCGCGTCCTCGTAGAAGTAGACGGGAATGCCCGTCTCTTTGTAATAGCGCTCGCCGAAGCTGTGCGCGAGCTCTATGCACTCTTCCATCGTGATGCCCTTTATCGGCGTGAACGGGACGACGTCGACTGCGCCGATACGCGGGTGGCCGCCCTGGTGCGCGTTCATGTCTATGTGCTTGAGCGCGACCTTCGCGGCTTCGAGAAGGGCCTCCTGAATCGGAGCCGGAGCCCCGACGAGGCTTATGACCAGGCGGTTGTGGTCTTCGTCGGCGCGGTGGTCGAGGAGATACACTCCGCGTTTGCCTTTGAAGCAGTTCACAATTTCGTCTATGACGTCCTGTCTGCGCCCTTCGCTGAAATTAGGTACGCATTCGATCAGCTGCACTGCCATTTTTGCGATCACGCCTTTCGCGGTTTTTATAAAATATCGTCCCTATAGTATAGTCTTTTTATAAAATAAATGTAAAAAGCGATGGTGCCGCTTTTTACATTTATCGTGCATCTTATTTTGTTTTAGGGCGCGCCCTTACTTGAGTTCGCCTATCTCCTTTTCGACCGCTTCGACCATCGTGCCGTTCTCGACGAGCTCGAGCGACTTCAGAAGGAGCGGCTGCATGAACTGGTCCTTCTCATAGAAGGGGACGTGCTTGCGGAATTCCGCGTAGGCCGCGCCGGAGCCTTTGCCGGGCTTCAAAGGAGCGCGGAAGTCCATACCCTGCGCCGCGTTGACCATCTCTATTGCGATGACGCGGTTCGTGTTGTTGAGTATCTGGCGGGCCTTGCGCGCGCTGTATCCGCCCATCGAGACGTGGTCTTCCTGGTTCGCGGAGGTCGGTATCGAGTCGACGACCGAGGGATGCGCGAGGACCTTGTTCTCGGAGACGAGCGCCGCCGCGGTGTACTGCGGAATCATGAAGCCGCTGTTGACGCCGCTGTCGGAGACGAGGAACGGAGGCAGGTCGGAGAGCTTGTGGTCGACCATGCGCGCGATGCGGCGCTCGGCGATGTTCGCGAACTCCGCCGCGGCGATGCCGAAGAAGTCCATCGCCATAGCCATCGGCTGGCCGTGGAAGTTTCCGCCGCTGACCGCGTCGCCGTCCTTGTGGAAGATGATCGGGTTGTCGGTGACGGAGTTGATTTCGATTTCTATCTTTTCCTTGACGTAGGCGATGGCGTCGCGGCTCGCGCCGTGGACCTGCGGCAGGCAGCGCAGCGAGTAGGCGTCCTGGACGCGGTCTTTCTTGTAGGCCTCGACGATTTCGCTGCCTTCGAGCAGGCGGCGCATGTTCTCGGCTACGATTCCCTGGCCGACCTGCGGACGGAGGTCGTGGGTTCTTTTGTCGAAGGCGTAGGGAACGGCGTGGAGCGCCTCGGCGGACATCGAAGCGGCGATATCGGCGTTCTTCTGCATCGTGAGCGCGTCGACGATGCAGAGGGCCGCGACGGCGTTCATAACGGTCGTTCCGTTGTTAAGCGCGAGCCCTTCCTTCGGCTGGAGCTCGACGGGCTTCATTCCGGCCTTGACGAGCGCTTCGGAGGTCGGCATAACCTTGCCCTGGTAGACGACGTTGCCGTGGCCGATGAGCGATATCGCGACGTGCGAAAGCGGGCAGAGGTCGCCGCTCGCGCCGACGGAGCCCTGGGTCGGGACGACGGGGTGGATGCCGAAGTTGAGGTAGTCGACCATCTGCTGGAGCGTCTCGAGGCTGATGCCCGAGTAGCCGCGGGAGAGCGTGTTGATGCGGAGCAGCATTATCGCGCGGACTACGTCCTCGGGATAGGGCTCGCCGAAGCCGCAGGAGTGGCTTAGAAGAAGGTTCTCCTGGAGCTGGCGGCATTTGTCGCGCGGGATGACGACGGAGGCGAGGTCGCCGAAGCCCGTCGTAACGCCGTAGACAACGCGGCCTTCGTCGGCCCACGCGAGGACCGCCTTGGCGCATTCCTTTATCTGTTCCTTCGCTTCGGGGGAGATTTCAACCTTCCAGCCCTTGCGCGCGACGTTCACGACGTCCTGAAGAGTGAGTGACCTACCGTCCAAATAGAGTGTCGACATAAAATTTCCTCCTTAGATTGATTTTTATGACATGTCGCCCTGTTATGCTATAATATATTTCAATCTTATCTTAGAGTGCAGCCGGAAAGTACCTCTTTCGCACTTTAAAACTTTTAGACCCTAAAATTTTGCGCTACAATTAGTATAGTATGAAACTCCGCTAAGTCAAGAAGGAAAATATAAAAGCGGCGCGGGGCGTAAAAAGCGCCGGATAGGTCTTTTTACGTTTATTTTATAAAAGCGCGCTATATTATATGCGAAGATTATGATAAAGGCGGCAAGCCTCATATATTTTGATATATCTATGGGAGGAGTAATGAACTATGCATGACGCGGCAGGAAAAGCGCTTGAACTCAGGCTGGAATTTCCGGACGGACTTCCGGAGATGCCGGAATTTGAGCCCGGAATAAGAAGGGCTCCCAACAGGGGACAGGTCCTCAACGACAAAGAAGTCGTCCTCGCGCTCAAGAACGCGCTGCGCTACATCCCCGAGAAGTACCACAAAGAGCTCGCCCCCGAGTTCCTCAAGGAATACCAGGAGCATGGACGCATCTACGGCTACCGCTTCCGTCCGAAAGGAAAGCTCTACGGCAAACCCATCGACGAATATAAGGGCAAGTGCATCGAAGGCAAAGCCCTCCAGGTAATGATCGACAACAACCTCGACTTCGACGTGGCGCTCTATCCTTACGAGCTCGTCACCTACGGAGAGACCGGGCAGGTCTGCCAGAACTGGATGCAGTACCTCCTCATCAAAAAATATCTCGAAATCGTCACGCAGGACCAGACGCTCGTAGTGCAGTCGGGCCATCCGCTCGGACTCTTCCGCTCGCATCCTTCCGCGCCGCGCGTCATCCTCACGAACGGCCTCATGGTCGGACTCTTCGACGACCCTGAGAACTTCCGCCGCGCGACCGCGCTCGGCGTAGCGAACTACGGACAGATGACCGCCGGCGGCTGGATGTACATCGGGCCGCAGGGAATCGTACACGGAACCTACAACACGCTGCTCAACGCGGGCCGCAAGAAGTTCCACCTCGCCGAGGGCAAGGGACTTGCGGGACACCTCTTCATTTCGTCCGGACTCGGCGGAATGAGCGGAGCTCAGCCGAAGGCCGCCGAGATAGCCGGCGCCGCCGCGATAATCGCCGAAGTCGACCCGTCGCGCATCGACACGCGCTACAATCAGGGCTGGGTCAGCAAGAGGACGAAGGACCTCGCCGAAGCTTTCGCGTGGGCCGAGGAAGCGATGGCCGAGGGCAAGCCGCTCTCGATAGCCTACGAAGGCAACATCGTCGACCTGCTCCAGTACGCGCTCGACAACGATAAGAACGTCGAGCTCCTCTCCGACCAGACCTCCTGCCACGCCGTCTACGACGGAGGCTACTGCCCGCAGGGAATCAGCTTCGAAGAGAGAACGCGCCTCCTCGCCGAGGACCACGACGAATTCGTCCGCCTCGTCGACAAGACCCTCAAGAAGCACTTCGAGCTCATCAAGGCCCTCGTCGCGAAGGGAGCCTACTTCTTCGACTACGGCAACGCCTTCATGCGCGCGGTATTTGATTCCGGCGTGAAGGAAATCGCCAAGAACGGCGAAAACACCTTCGAAGGCTTCATCTTCCCCTCCTACGTCGAAGACATCATGGGACCGCTCCTCTTCGACTACGGCTACGGACCGTTCCGCTGGTGCTGCCTCTCGCGCAACCCCGAGGACCTCATCAAGACCGACCACGCCGCGATGGAGTGCATCGACGAAAACCGCCGCTTCCAGGACCACGACAACTGGGTCTGGATCCGCGACGCGGAGAAGAACAAGCTCGTCGTCGGTACGCAGTGCCGCATCCTCTATCAGGATGAAGAGGGCCGCATGAAGATAGCCCTCCGCTTCAACGAAATGGTCCGCAACGGAGAAATCGGACCCGTCATGCTCGGACGCGACCACCACGACGTATCCGGCACCGACTCGCCCTACCGCGAGACCTCGAACATCTACGACGGCAGCAACGTCATGGCCGAAATGGCGATCCACACCTTCGCCGGAAACTGCGCCCGCGGCATGAGCCTCGTCGCGCTCCACAACGGCGGCGGCGTCGGCACCGGCAAGGCCATCAACGGCGGATTCGGCCTCGTCCTCGACGGAAGCGAGAGAGTTGACAGAATAATCCTCGAGTCCATGAGCTGGGACGTCATCAGCGGAGTTGCGAGACGCGCCTGGGCCCGCAACGAGCACGCCATTGAGACGGTCGAGACCTTCAACGCGAAGCGCAGCGACGGACACATCACGCTCCCGTACATCGCAGACGACGCCTACCTCACCGACCTCGTAGCGAAGAGCAAATAACGTTACAAAAATTATATGACACAACGGAAAGCCGCGGCATCGCAAAGAAGCCGCGGCTTTCTTGCGTCCTACGCCCGCGGTGATATCATTGTCCCCGTCGGAGGGCGCGCCGCGCCCGAGGCGTGAAATCAACAAGAAGGCGGCAAGATACAGAAATGAAAATAACGATGCTCGGAACCGGCAACGCGACAGTGACCGAATGCTACAACACCTGCTTCGTGCTGAGCGAAGAGGGGAGACATCTGCTCGTCGACGGCGGCGGCGGAAACACGGTGCTGCGCCGGCTGAAGCAGGCCGGAATAGACTGGAAGGACATACGCGACATATTCGTGACGCACAAGCACATCGACCACCTGCTCGGAATAATCTGGATGGCGCGCATGATATGCCAGAACATGAGCCGCGGCACATACGACGGCGAGGCGCGCATCTACGCGCACGACGAGGTCATAGCTCTTATAGACGACATGGCGCGCAAGCTGCTCGGCGCGAAGGAGTCCGCCTTCATAGGAAAGCTGCTGCACCTGATAACGGTAGGCGACGGAGAAGAGCGCGAGATAATAGGCAGGAAGTTCGCCTTCTTCGATATACTTTCGACGAAGGCGAAGCAGTACGGCTTCTGCATGGACTTGGGCGCCGGCGAAAAGCTCACCTGCTGCGGCGACGAGCCCTACAACGAATGCGAGCGCCGGTACGCCGAGGGAAGCAAGTGGCTGCTGCACGAAGCCTTCTGCCTCCATTCGCAGGCCGGAACGTTCAAACCCTACGAAAAACACCACTCGACGGTAAAGGACGCCTGCGAGCTCGCGGAGCGGCTCGGCGTGAAAAACCTCCTGCTTTACCACACCGAGGACAAAAACATCAAAAACCGCAAAGAGCTCTACACCGCGGAGGGACGCCTGTACTATCACGGCAATCTTTACGTCCCGGACGACCTTGAGGCCATAGAGCTCTAGCAAGCGGGCAAACGCAAAAGCCGCGGTGTTGGCATAATATTATCAATATTATGAGACATGATAGAAATATCCGCGGCTTCGTGATTTTCCCGTGATTTCGGCGCGGCGCGCTGAAATTGCGGAATTTTTCCCGGCGCTGTGAAAAATGCTATAATTTCCGCGCCGGCGCGGAGCATAAACGCCGCTATTATTTTCTGACAGGAACGCGATTTTATGGAGAAGAGCATAGAAGCAAACGAAGGCACTCTATTTTCGCCGCTCTTTCTGCGGCTGCTGATTCCGTTCGGGTTCGCCTTTTTCGCAAGCACCTTCATCGGCAGCATCACATCGATGATAGCGCCGCAGATAACGGCGGACTTCGGCCTCTCCCCGGCGCAGCTCGGCGGATTCATCTCGGTGAACCTCGCGGCCTTCGGCCTCGCGCAGTTCCCGCTCGGCGTCATGCTCGACAGGTACGGCGGAAGAAACACGCTCGTCGCCATGCTTTTGCTGGCCTGCGCCGGAACGCTGCTCTTCGCCGCGGCGGAGAGCTACGCGGCGCTGCTCGCGGCGCGCGCGCTCATCGGAGCAGGCTTTGCGGGCGCGCTGCTCTCGTCCTTCAAATCGTTCACACATTGGCTGCCAAAGAGACGGCTGCCGCTCGCCTTCAGCATCCAGAGCTTCATCGGCGGCGTCGGCTTTATGGCTGCGACGCATCCCGTGACGCTGGCGCTCGAATATTTTACGTGGCGGCAGATAATGTTCGCAAGCGGGGGAGCTGTGGCGCTCTCTATAGCTATGCTGCTGTTCTGTGCGCCGCGCGAGGACTGCGGGGCTGACGAGCGCGGAGAGACGCTGCTGAGCTCCGCCTGCGGGATGCTGCGCTTCGCGTGGGACAAGAGGCTCTGGTACGTCGCGCCCGTCGTCACGGCGACAGAGGCCGTCTTATATTCCTTCGCTTATCTCTGGATAGGGCCGTGGATGCGCGACGCGGCGGCGCTCGACGAGCGCAGCGCGGGGCTCATGATGCTGCTCAGCTCCGCGGGAATAGCGGCGGGCTATCTGCTCAACGGCGTAACCGCGGATTTCTGCTCGCGCTGGAAATGGATGACGTGGGAACGGCTCTACGCCTGCACCGGCGTGCTGTTCTCCGCGCTCATGGGCGGGCTCGCGCTTTTCGGCGGAAGGGCCGCGCCGCTTTGGTGTCCCGTTATGTTCCTTTCTACGATGTCGATGATCTCGTTTCCGATAATAGGACGCCTATTCGCCGTGGAGGAGACCGGACGCGTCTTCTCTCTGCTCAATTTCATAATCTTCGCGGCGTCGTTCCTGATGCAGTGGCTCGTCGGCGTCATACTGAATTTCTATCCAGTCGCGGGCGGCCATTTTTCGCCGGACGGATACAGGGCGGCGCTCCTCGCCGTCTTCGCGGTGAACGCCGCCGCGGCGCTGCACCTCTGCGTTTATCTTCCTAAAATAGAAAAGCTGAGGAAATTTTAGAAATCTCGGAGATTTATAGACGAAAGACGCCGCTTCCGCAAGGGAGGCGGCGTCTGCGTTTTCAGCTGAAGTAACGTAAAACCGTCGGTTTACCAGTTCTTCGCCTGGATCTCGAAGTAGGCCTGCGGGTGCTGGCAGACGGGGCACTTCTCGGGGGCCTTGTCGAGTTCGAAAACCGCGCCGCAGTTGCGGCACTTCCAGAAGAGCTTGCCGCCCTTTGCGAATACGGTGCCGTCCTCTACGTTCTTCGCGAGCTCGCGATAGCGCTTCTCGTGCTCGGCCTCTACCTTCGCGATGCCCTCGAACATAACGGCGAGGTCGTTGAAGCCCTCTTCGCGGGCCTCCTTCGCCATGCGCGGATACATCTCCGTCCACTCCTCATGCTCGCCGGCGGCGGCCGCGAGGAGGTTGGCGAGCGTGTCGCCTATGCCGGAAAGGGCCTTGAAGTGAAGCTTCGCGTGCTCCTTCTCGTTGTCGGCGGTCTCCTGGAAGATGGCCGCGATCTGCTCATATCCAGCCTTTTTCGCAGCCGACGCGAAATAGGTGTACTTGTTGCGGGCCATAGACTCGCCGGCAAAAGCTTCCCACAGGTTCTTCTCAGTCTTGCTTCCCTTTAATTCCATCGCAAATTCCTCCTAAGAGTTAGAGTTGCCACACTAGCTTATATTGTATAACTATCGAAAAAATAATCAAGAAAGAATATTCCGCGCGCGAATGTAAAAACGGGAGGGCGCCGACGTTGCGGGCCGCTCCCGTTTTTTTGCCGCTGTTTATAATTTTGCAGAGGTTGCTTCCTCAGCTCCACTGGTCGCCCTGCGAGAAGAGCGGATGCTCTTCTATCTCGAAGCGGCGGCGCGGCGGGCGGAGGCCGTAGTCATAGACGTTGATATCTCCCTCGGAGTAGTTTTCAAAGTAGAGGTCGAAGCCGTTGCGGTTCAGCGCGATAAACGCGTCCTCGAATGTTTTGAACGAGAGGTAGTCGAAGATGACGGACGTGCCGGTGCAGAAGCAGACGACGGGGCCGGATTTTTTGCCGGAGCCGGCGGCGAAAGCCCAGACCTCTTCGTCCGTCTCGGGAGAGCGCACCCACCAGCGGCAGTCCGACGGGTCGAGCCTGAGCAGATTATGCGGCGCGCCGTTTTTGCACGGCTCTCCAGAGTTGCCCTCGACGGCGCAGGAGAAGAAGTTGTAGCGCGAGCCGAGGTATTTTTTGTTGAATTCCTCGGCGACCTTGATCGCCTCCTGCGGGAGCAGGACGTTGAGCAGAGAGACCCATTTTTCGGATATCGGGCCGTAGAAGGCTTCCGCTACTGCGCCCGCGATGCAGGCCTGAGTGTCGGAGTCTCCGCCGAGGGAGACTGCGTTGCGCAGCGCGTCCTCGAAGGAGTCGGAGTCGAGGAACGCTATGAGCGCCTCGGGCACGCTGCCCGGGCATGTTGCGTCGAATTTGTAGCCGCGTCTTATCTTGCCTACGGTGCGGCTCAGGTCGTAGCCGAATTCCTTTTCGACGTATTCTTTTATCTCGTCCTTGGACTTTCCCGTGCGCGCGAGGAATATCGCCGCGGCGACGGCCGACGCGCCCTTTATGCCATCGGGGTGGTTGTGGCTCGGCTCGGCGCTTTTCTTCGCCTCGGCGAGGACTTCGTCGAGCGTGTCGAAGGCCCATGCGACGGGGGAGACGCGCATCGCGGAGCCGTTGCCGAAGCTCTCGCCCTGCTCCTTCTCGTCGGAGAGGCACCATCTGAAGAATTTGTCGCCGTATCCGGCGTTCGGGTAGCAACGTCCCCAGTATTTGAAGACCTCCATGTAGCCGTAGCCGTGCAGTATCGCGTCCGCCGTCGCAAGCGTCAGGACGGAGTCGTCCGTGAAGCGGCTTTTTTCGGAGATGAAGTCGAACTCTTTGCTTTTATGCGGGGCGCGCTCAAAGACCGAGCCCACTATATCGCCTACGAGAGCTCCAAGCATTTCGTATCACTCGCCTATTGCCGTAGATTTTTCAACAATTATACTACAAGCCCTTTTGCTCGGGGCTTTCGAAGTTTCCGCCGAGATGCGCGGCGTCGCCCATGAGGCTCATTCTCGGCGCGCGGCCTTCCTTCATCTCGACTATCGTGATGCTGCAGTTCGGCACCTGGAATCTGAAAAAGCTCGAAAGCGGGGCGTCGAGCCAGTAGCAGAGCAGAACCTTGATGACCGCGTCGTGCGAGGCGAGGAGCACGTCGCCCTTGTATTTTTTCGCCGCCGCTTCAACCGCGGGAACCGCCCTGCGCGCTATGTCCTCGAGGCTCTCGCCGCCTTCGCCGGGCATCTTCACCGTCTCGGGCGCGGTGTGCCAGCGGCGGAGAAGCTCGGGCCATTCTTCCGCAACTTCGGTCGAGAGGCGGCCTTCCCAGTCTCCGTGGTTGATTTCCGTGAATGCCGGAATCTCCGTAAATTCTCCGAACTCGCACTTCGCAGCGGCGAGCTCGGCGGTTTTCTTCGCGCGGTCGAGCGGGCTTGTGAGCACCGCTTCGAAGCTGTGTCCGGCGAGCCGCTCTCCGAGCGTCGCGGCCTGCGCGAGCCCCTTTTCGTTCAGTGCCGTGTCCTTCTGTCCCTGAAAGCGTCCATCGACGTTCCACGCCGTCTCGCCGTGGCGTATTACGAAAAATCTCATGCTTTTATCCCGCCTTCGTGAAGTCTACAGTCGCGACCCAGACCATGTCGCCGCTCTTGATGAGCTCGCCGTTGAGGCTGTCGTCAGTCTCGCCGTCTATTTCAAGCGCGCCGAGCGCAAGGCCGCTGCCTTCCTTGCGTCCGAGCGCGAAGTTCGCAATGTTGACGCCCGCTTCGCCGAGGATGCTCCCTATCTTGCCTATGACGCCGGGGCGGTCGTGGTTCTGGAAGATGAGCAGCTTGCCGGTCGGCACGAAGTCCACCCAGTAGTCGTTGACGCGGACTATCCTCTGGCGGCCCTCTTCCGTTATCGTCGCGAGCAACGAGACTGAGCCCTTCGCGGTCTCGAGCTCGACCTCTATCGTGTTCTTATAGGTGCGCGGCTCTCCGTAGCTCTCGTCGATGGAGACATCCCTGTCCTTAGCGAGCAGCGGCGCGAGCATGTAGCTGACCGGCGTGCCGATGCTAATTTCGAGCATGCCTTTGAGCACCGCGATGGTGTAGGGGCGCAGCTTGTTCGCAAGGCGCTTTTCCTCGTCGTCGAAGAGCGGGCCGCGCAGCGTGACGTGGCATTTGTGCGGAGCGGAGCCGCGCACCTGCGCGAGCTTCGCAGCGAGCAGGCCTATCTTGCGCGAGAGGCTGAGGTACATGCGCTGGTCGTTGTTGAGCGCCTGCTCGAGGAATGGCAGGTTCACCGCGTGGTTGTAGGGCTCGCCGCGCAGCACGCTGAGCATGTTCTGCGCCGCTATGCGCGAGACCTCGGACTGCGCCTCGACGGTGTTCGCGCCGATGTGCGGCGTTATCACTATCCTGTCCGCTATGTCCTCGGCGAGGAACGGGTGTCCCGGCGTGAGAGGCTCCGCGCTGTAGACGTCTGTCGCAAAGCCGCCGAGCCGTCCGTCGCGCACCGCCTGCGCGACAGCAGCCTCGTCGACGATGCCGCCGCGCGCGCAGTTCACGAGGTACGCGCCGTGCTTGAAGACGCGCAGCATGCTTTCGTCTATCATGTTCGCCGTCTCTTCAGTGAGCGGCGTATGTATCGTCACCATGTCGGCGAGAGATACGGCCCCTTCGAGGTCGCTCATGAGCTCGACGTGGAGCGAATCGGCCTTCGTGTGCGGGATGTAGGGGTCGTAGGCGACGACCTCCATGCCGAAGGCGCGCGCGCGCTTCGCAACTTCGCTGCCTATCCTGCCGAGCCCTATGACGAGCAGCTTTTTGCCGCTGAGCTGGCGGCCCGTGAATTTGTTCCTGTTCCATTTTCCGGCGTGGAGCGAGGCGCAGGCCTGCGGGACCATGCGGACGACGGCGAGCATGTTCGCCATCGTCAGCTCCGTCGCCGCGAGCGTGTTTCCGCTCGGCGCGTTGATGACGATTATCCCGCGGCGGCTCGCGGCTGGGAGGTCGATGTTGTCGACGCCGACCCCCGCGCGGCCGATGACCTTGAGCCTGTCTCCGGCCTCGATTTTTTTCTCGTCCATCGTCGTGCCGCTGCGCGTCAGTATCGCGTCTACGCCGGCGAGCTTTTCGATTATCTGCTCGTCCGTGAGGCCGAGCGCGACTTCAAGCTCCACCTCGGGCGCGTTTCTGAATATGTCGAGGCCGGCCTCACCGACCTTTTCCGTTACAAGGACTTTCCATTTATTATCCATCTTGTTTCAGCCGTCCAATCTTTCGTTGATTTCGCCTGTATTCGCCGCGGCGTTATTCCGCAGCCTCTTTCAGCGCTTCGCCGAAAGCGCCGAGTATTTCCGCAAGCTCAGCCTCACCCCAGTCGCTGTAGTGCGCGGAGCGTATTATCTTCCCTTTGAGCGCGCCCTGTCCGCCCGCCGTCGTCAGCCCCATGCGCGAAAGTATTTTGCGCACGGCTTCGCTTTTGCCGTCCGGCGCGGAGAAGGCCGTGACGCCGGCGGAACGAATCGCCGGGTCTTTTACAAGAAGCTCGAAGCCCATAGCCTCGAGGCCGGATGCGAAGCCGTCCGCCCAGCGGCGGCGCTTCGCGAACCATTCGCGCGTGCCGTCCTTCAGTATGACGCCGAGCGCCGCGTCGAGCGCGTAGTAGAGCGACACCGGCGGCGTGTAGGGGTTTTCGTAGGAATCTTTTTTCATATATTTCAGATGAAGCTTGAGGTCGAAGTAGTAGCTCGGGCAATCGCGCTTTTCGAGCGCGTCGAGCGCGCGCTTCGAGAGCCAGACGAAGCCGAGACCTGGCGGCGTCATAAGGCCCTTCTGCGAGGCTGTGCAGAGGACGTCGATTCCCCATTCCTCGGGGAAGCATTCCATCGCGCCGACGGAGCTGACGCCGTCGACCAAAATCAGCGGGCGATTTTCCTCCGGCAGAGCCGCGATGATTTTGCGCACCGGGACAGTCACGCCGGTCGAGGTCTCGTTGTGCGTGACGAGCAGCGCCTTGGCGTCGGGGTGCGCGCGCAGCAGCGCCGCCGCGTCCTCTGGCGTCGGGGCGCTCCCTTCCTCGTAATCGCCGAAGACTCCCTGCGCGCCGGTGCACAGCGCTATCTCACGGAATCTTTTGCCGAATGCGCCGCAGGAGAGCGAGATGAATTTATCTCCCGCGCCGAGAAAGTTGACCGCGGCGCACTCGAGCGCCCCCGTCCCGGAAGAGGGGAGTATGACGACGGGCTGTGAGCTTTCGAGCAGACGGCCGAGCTTTTCCGATATTCCCATGAAGAACGACGAAAAGGCGGCGCACCTGTGGCTCTCCATCTGCGCGCCCTGCGCGGCGAGGACCGGCGGCGGGACCTCGACGGGCCCGGGAGTCAATAGATATTTTCTCAAGATAAAACCTCCCTCATAAAATAAAAAAGAGACCGAAAGAATCCTCCGGTCTCAAAACGTTTCTGCTTCATGCGCCGGTGTACGGCGCGTCAATGCTGTTCGCTTTGAGACGGGCGCGCGGAACAAATACCGCTCCACGAGGAGAGGCGCGACGAACTGCATGACGACGAAGAATATGCGAAGTATGACACCGGCGGCCCTCCCGTACTCAAAGACTTAACTAGCTAATTTTTATACGCCAAAGCTCCGTCAATGTCAATACAGGGAAGCACAATCAAAGTTTACAAAGCGTTCGCCGCGCTTTAGCTTACAGACTGTCAATTATCATATATAATAAGTAACGCTTTGAACGGCGCGCGGGAGGGCTGTGCATTGAAGGACAGGATTACGGATATCATCGTTTACATAATCGCGGCTTCGGCGTATTGCTTCGTCTGTCTCTATCTGCCGTATGCTTACCCGGAGCTGCCGGACGGATATTTCCGGAGCTTCGAGGTCGTCATACCGTCGGGAGCCTCGGCTGGCGCGGCGGCGCGCCTGCTCGAAGAGGCGGGCGTAGTGGACGACGCGGGCGCGCTCGTGCGCGAGATGGCCCGCACCGGGCTCGACAGGAAGATAAAACCAGGGCTTTATACGCTGCGCCGCTCCACGCCGCGCGGAGCCGTGAAGCAGCTCGAAAAGGCGAAGCCCGTCGTCGAGCGCGCGGCGTTGATTCCCGGCTCGCGCTTCGACAGGCTCGCGGCGCTCTTCGCGGAGGAGGGCGTGACCGCGGCGGATTTCTATTCCGCTATGGCGAAGGCCGAAAATTTCTGCGAACCGGTGCGCAAATGGCTGCCGGAGGACGTGCGCGCGCGGATGGTGTTCCTTCTGCCCGAGACATATTTCATAGCGCCCGGCCCCGCCGTTGCTGACGGCTTTATAGCGTCGGCCTCGCGGCTCTGGTTCGAGAGAGTCGGTAAAGAGATCCCCGAAGACACGTCCGCGAACGACGTGCTCATGCGCGGCGTGCTCGCCTCCGTGGTCGAGGGTGAGGCCCGCGTTGCGGAGGAGCGCCCGATACTCGCGGGGATATTCCTCAAAAGGATAGAAAAAAAGATGCGCCTCCAGTCCTGCGCGACGGTCATATACTGCTGGGCCGAGCGCGGCGAAAAGAAGACGGCGCTCACATACAAAGATCTTGAAATCGACTCGCCGTACAACACATATCGGAACGACGGCCTGCCGCCGGGACCGATATGCGTGCCCTCCGAAAGCTCGTGGAAGAGCGCGCTCGCGCCGCAGGAGACGGAATATCTCTTCTTCTTCGCGGACGGCAGGGGAAGGCACATATTCAGCAGGACCTACGGCGAGCACATTGCGAAGCAGCGGGGGATGACGCGGTGAAGCCCGAGATAAAAGCGCTGAAGTTTACCGTCCCGCACGAGGACATATATTATATAAGCTGGATAATCGACGCGGCCGAGGGCATCGGCTTCCTCCAGACCGACGACGCGAAGGCGGGGAAGATAACCGTCTTCACGCCCTCGGGGCAGGAGCAATACCTGCTGAGCCTTATGGAGTCGCTGAGGGCGGAGGGCATTCCGATAACTGAAAACACTGAGGACGAAGAGACGGGAGAATTGAAAGAATGAATTGCAGCCTTGATTTTTTCCATGAGAACATAGCGAAGGCGATGAAGAACGGCGCGCAGTACGCCGACGTCTACATACAGAGCGGCGAGGGGCATTCCGTCCACTTCGAGGACGGGAAGATCGACGAGATTTCATCGTCGACCGCGGACGGCTCCGGCAGCCGCATCATAGTAAACGGCAAGACCTTCTACTCGCACACGCCCGGAGGCGGAGCCGCGGCGATAGCCTCGGCCTTCGCGCGCTGCGCCGACATGGCGGGAGTCGGAGCGCCCGCGGGAGCGGCGCCTGACGGCTTCGCAGTCGAGCGCGCCGAAAATCCCGCCAAGCAGCCCGACGCGTCGTTCCTGCGCGAAATTGACGAAACGATAAAAAAGGAATCCCCCTATATCCGCCAGTCGTCCTACCGTTACACGGTCTCGCGGCGCAGGATACTCGTCGTCAAGCCCGGCGGCGAGGTCGCGGAGGACGAAAGATACTACACGTCGTTCGCGGCGCAGGTGATTGCAGAGCGCGACGGCGTCGTGCAGACAGGCTCCGAGCGCCGCTGCATGACGCTGCCGCAGGAGCTTTTCTGGAACGGCGCGTCGCCGCTCGAGCTCGCGCGCACGGCGCTGCGCCGCGCTCTGCTGATGCTCGAGGCCCGTCCCTGTCCCGCCGGAAAAATGCGCGTGCTCATGGCCGGCGAGGCCGGCGGCACGATAGTCCACGAGGCCTGCGGACACGGCCTCGAGGCCGACATAGTCGAGAAGGATTACTCGACCTACCGCGGCAAAATAGGGGAGAAAGTCGCCCACGAGACTGTCACGATGATAGACGGCCCTCTTACGGAAGGACTTTACGGAAGCTTCCGCTTCGACGACGATGGCACGCCCGCGCAGCGCACGGTGCTGATCGAGAACGGCGTGCTCAAAAATTACCTCACGGACGTGCTCTCTTCGCAGCTCTACGGCCTTCCGCTCACCGGCAACGGGCGGCGCGAGTCCTACCGCTGCGTCCCCGTCCCGCGCATGAGCAACACATACCTGCTGCCGGGGCGCGACGACCTCGATACCATGCTCGCGCGCACAGAGCGCGGCCTTTTCGTCAAAAAGATGGGCGGCGGGGAAGTGGACCCGACCTCGGGAGATTTCGTCTTCTACGTCAGCGAGGCATACCTCATCGAAAAAGGAAAGCTCGGCGCGCCGGTGCGCGGCGCGATACTGACGGGCAACGGCCCGGAGGCGCTGCGCAACATCTCCGCGCTCGGGAACAACCTGGTCATGGACCCCGGAATGTGCGGAAAATCGGGGCAGAGCGTCCCCGTCACTGACGGACAGCCATCGATGCTCATAGAAGGTCTCACTGTCGGAGGCAGCGAAGCATGAGAGAACAAGAAGCGGCTCCATCGCGCCGCAGAAGAAAGAGCCCGCCCAAGGAAAAGGCGAAGGCGAGGAAATTCGACATAAAGGAGATTTTCGGAGAGCTGCGCACGGCCTTCAAAATCTTCAACATCGTCGCCGCGCTCGTCACGCTCTACGTAATAGCCTCGCTTTACACGCCGTGGACCGGCGACGCCGGCGCGGCGACGGCGGACTGGCTGCTCTCGAACATCGGCGGCGCCGTGATAATCCCGCTGCTCTTCCTGCTTTACACGGAGGTCAAGCTGATACTCGCGTCGCCGATGAACGGCTGGCTGCGCCATCTCTGCGGAATGTTCTTCATATTTATATTTCTTTCCATGACGCTCGGCCTCAACAGGCTTACGGGAGGGGAGCGGGAGCTTGCGCTGCCGTTCGCTGCGGCGGGGAAGTTCGGCTACGGAATGAGCTCCGCGATATATAAATCCACGGGGATACTCGGCACCGTCCTCGTGGGGCTTCTGACGATATATCTGACGCTTATGGCCTTCAACATTCATCTGTTGTCTTTTATAAAACTGCCCAGCATTTCGCTCCCGAGCTTCAGCCTGCCGAAATTCGGCCGCCGCGCAAAAGAAGGCGGCGAACCGGAGGAATATGAAGAAGAGGCGGACGTCGAGTACGACGAGGTATACGACGGCGAATCGGATGAAAACGACGCGCCGAACATCTCCGAGTTCGACGGCGACAAGGATTATTTCGATTACGATGAAGAGAGGCCGGAGCGCGATAAATACGACGCGCCGCCCGTCCTGCGGCGCGGACGCGCGGCGGGCGCCGCCGCCGAAGCGGAGGAGGACGAGGAGGGAATAGACTACAACGACCCCGAATCTTTGCAAAATGCCGGAGAGCCGGCGCTGCATCCTACGATACAGGACCCGAACTTCAATTTTGAAGAGGGCGGCTCGCGCCGCGTGAAGCAGGGAATCTTCCCGCCGCCGATTGAAATTTTCGGCCCGAGCGAATCGCGCGACGGCGAGATGGACGAGGAGAAGGCCGCGCCGCTCGGCGAGAAAATCGTGCGCGCGCTCGAACAGTTCGGGATAGAGTCGCATCTCGCGGAAATCCTCGTCGGCCCGACGGTCATACAGTTCCGCATACAGCTCGCGCCGGGCATCAAGGTCAGCAAGGTCGCGGCGCTCGCCAACGACATCGCGCTCGCGATGGCCGTGCCGAGCCTGCGCATAGAAGCGCCGATTCCGGGGAAGCCCTATGTCGGCATCGAAATCCCGAACCCGAAGCGCCGCGGCATACCGCTGCGCACCGTCATCGAGGACGACGGATTCCAGCACACGAAGCTCGCGCTGCCGCTGCCCTTCGGCGTCGCCGTCAACGGCGATTCGATAATAGTAGGCCTCGAAGAGCTTCCGCATCTGCTCGTCGCGGGGACGACAGGCTCGGGAAAGAGCGTCTTCGTCAACTCCTGCATAGTCGGCCTCTGCTCGAAGCGCACGCCCGAGGAGCTGCGCATGATACTGGTCGACCCGAAGCGCGTCGAGATGGCGGTCTACGACAAGCTGCCGCATCTGCTGACGCCGCCCGTCACCGATCCTAAGAAGGCGGTGCAGGCGCTCGCGTGGCTCATACGCGAAATGGAGAACCGCTACACGACCTTCGCGAAAATCCGCGTGCGCAACCTCGAAGGCTATAACGAAAAAGTCCTGCCGAAGGACCGCCTGCCGCACATCGTCATAGTCGTAGACGAGCTCGCCGACCTTATGATGACTGCCGCGAAAGAGGTCGAGGAATACATCTGCCGCCTCGCGCAGATGGCGCGCGCGACCGGCATACACCTTATGCTCGCGACGCAGCGCCCGTCGGTCAACATAATCACGGGGCTTATCAAGGCGAACATCCCCGCGCGCGTCGCCTTCACGCTTCCGAGCAACGCCGACTCGCGCACGATAATCGACTGCGCGGGCGCGGAAAAGCTGCTCGGCAAGGGCGACATGCTCTTCCTTTCGACGAAGCACCCGAAGCCTATACGCATCCAGTCTCCGTGGATTGACGAAAAAATCCTCGCGGGCTGGCTCGCCTACATCACGAACACCTTCGGAGAGCCTGAGTTCATCGAGATAGAGGCGCAGGGAGAAAAGGGCGGAAGCGGCGGCTCCGGCGGAACCTTCGACGACGACCTGCTCGAGGAGGCGGTCGAAACGGTGCTCGCCACGGGCATAGCCTCGGCGAGCGGCCTCCAGCGGCGGCTGCGCGTAGGATTCTCGCGCGCGTCGAGGCTTATAGACATGATGGAACAGCTCGGGATCGTCGGCCCCGCCGACGGCTCGCGCCCGCGCGACCTGCTCGTCGACGAAGAGGGCGCGCAGGAGCTGCTCGACGAAGCGAGAGGGAAGTAGTCTATGGAATTGAAATGCGGAATGACGGAAGTAAAAGGGAATAAAAAAAGAGCCGTGTTACACGGCTCTCTGTACTTTACCGGAACGGAGGCACTTGGTGCAGATATGGAGCTTGCGGGTCTCCCCTCCGCCTACGTCGACTCTGACGCTCTGAATGTTGATGAGCCAGCGGCGTCTTGTATGGCGGTTCGAATGGCTCACCGCGTTTCCCGCAACGGGCCCGCGGCCGCAGCAGTCACAGAATTTTGACATTTGTTTCCCCCCTTGTTTCCTTGAAACAATCAACCAGCACATTGTATCATAGCAATACGGAAAGTGGCAACATCACAAGGCAGATAAAAGAAATAAAGGAGAGCGTTTTATATGAATTTCGCTGAAAAGATGGACGAACTGGATAAGATACTGAGGGATCTCGAAGGAGACTCGCTCACGCTCGACTCGGCGCTCGCCGAATACGAGAGGGGAGTCGCGCTCGTTCGCGAATGCCGCGCCTATCTCGAGGACGCGCAGAAAAAGATAACTATGCTCTCCCAGGAATACGCCGCGCCGCAGACTGGCGCGGAGGAGGCGTAACGAGATGAAGGACGAACTTCGCGCTTATGTAAAAGGCGAGCTCGAAAGATACAGGCTCGCGGTCGAGAAATATATTATAGAGACGAGCGAAGAGCGCGCCGCCGGAGTGCCGGGCGAGCTCTTCGAGTCGATGGAATATTCGCTGCGCGCGGGCGGCAAACGGCTGCGTCCTGCGCTCTGCCTCGCCGCGGCGAAGCGCGCCGGCGTGGACGAGGAAAAGGCGATGCCGATGGCGCTCGGCCTTGAAATGCTGCACACGGCGACGCTCATACACGACGACCTTCCGTGCATGGACGACGACGACATGCGCCGCGGCAAGCCGTCGAACCACGCAAAGTTCGGAGAGACGCTTGCGCTGCTTGCCGGCGACGCCCTTTTCGTACAGTCGCTCGAATTCCCTATGGCTAATCTGAAAGGCGTAGAGCCGGCGAACGTACTGCGCGCAATGCACATATTCGCGAAGGCCATCGGCCCATCCGGAGTCTGCGGCGGGCAGGTGCTCGACATCGACGCGGCAAAAGCAAAGGACGAGCCGGACTACGTGCGCCGCATCGCCAAGCTCAAGACCGGAGCGCTGATCCAGGCCGCTGTCCTGACCGGAGCGGCTCTCGGAGGAACTGACGAAGAAACGCTCGGCAGATACGCGGACTACGCGGCTCACCTCGGCTCCGCGTTTCAGATAGTCGATGATATACTTGACGTGACGAGCACGGCGGAGGAGCTCGGCAAAACTCCGGGCAAGGACGAGCGCGACGGCAAGGTGACGCACGTGACGGTCTACGGTCTCGAGCGCGCTCGCGAGATGGCGGCGCAGGAGTCGGAGGCCGCGAAGGCGGCGCTCGCGGGAATTCTGCCGGAGGACGATTTCCTCGTTCTTCTCCCCGAATATCTCGTCCATAGGACAAAATAAAGACTGGTGGAATAGAAGGCATGAGTCTTTTGGATTCCGTCGAGGACTTCAGGGGCCTCTACGGACTCAGCGAAGAGGAGCTCGGCGCGCTGTGCGCGGAGCTGCGCGAAAGAATACTCGACGTCACGCTCAAAAACGGCGGACACCTGAGCTCGTCGCTCGGGGCCGTCGAGCTGACGGTCGCGCTGCTGCGCGTATTCAACCCCGACTCCGACAAGATAATATTCGATGTCGGCCATCAGAGCTACGCGTACAAGCTGCTGACGAAGCGCCTCGACCGCTTCCCGACGCTGCGCCGCAAGGGCGGCATCGCGGGCTTCCCGCGCATGGACGAGAGCCCTTACGATTTCTTCACTACAGGCCACAGCAGCACGTCCATCTCCGCGGCTATGGGCTACGCGAAGGCGCGCGACCTCAAGCGCGAAAGCTATGAGGTCGTCGCCGTGATTGGCGACGGCGCGCTGCTCAACGGCGTTTCGTTCGAGGCGCTCAACGCGATGGCGAGCGTCAAATCCAAGGTGATAATAGTCCTCAACGACAACAAAATGTCGATAAACCCGCGCGTCGGCGGCATGGCCTCGCACCTCGCGAAGCTCGCCGTCAACCCGACATACAAGAAATTCAAGGACTACGTCAAGTACCAGTGCGCGGGACGCAGGAACGGCGAGAGCGTCCATCAGGCGCTTTCGCAGATAAAGCAGAAGCTCAAATCGCTGCTGCTGCCTACCAACATTTTCGAAGAGCTCAACATAAGCTACTGGGGCCCCTTCAACGGCCACAACGTAACCGAGATGGAGGAGGTTTTCCGCCTCGCACGCCATTACGACGAGCCGCTGCTCATCCACGTGCTGACGCAGAAGGGCAAGGGCTGCAAGGCTGCGGAGGAAAACCCCGCCTTCTTCCACGGCGTCGGGCCGATGACGAAAATCGACGCTCCGGCGGAGAAGGCAGGAGGCGAGGATAGCTGGAGCGGCGTCATGGCGCGCGCTCTCTGCGCCGCAGCCGAGCGCGACCCGAAGGTGATGGCGGGGACGGCGGCGATGAAGGACGGCACGAAGCTCGACGCCTTCGCGAAACGCTATCCGCAGCGATTCTTCGACACAGGCATAGAGGAAGAGCACATGCTCGTCTACGCCGCGGGGCTCGCCGCAGCGGGAATGCGCCCCGCCGTCTGCATCTATTCGACCTTCCTGCAAAGGGCTATGGACCAGGTGATGCACGATATATGCCTGCCAAAACTGCCCGTGCTGCTCGGCATCGACCGCGCGGGGCTCGTCGGCGAGGACGGCGAGACGCATCACGGCATCCTCGACGTCCCGTGGCTGCGCGCCGTTCCGAACATGACGTTCGCCGTGCCGCGAGACGCCGTCGATTTGGAATTTTTCGTAGAAGAATGGCGGCGGCGCGGGATCCCGGCTGCGATACGCTATCCGCGCGGCAAGGCTCCGCTCTCGCTCGCGCGTGAAACCGGCGCGGCCCCCGCAGAATGGGGAAAATGCGAAGTCCTGCGCGAAGGCTCCGAAATCTGCCTCATCGGCGTCGGGAGCACCGTCCCGCTGATGCTCGAGGCGGCGGACGAAATCTCAAAACGCGGGTCCGCGCCCACGGTCGTAGACCTACGCTTTATAAAGCCGCTCGACATTGAGGGGCTTCTGCTGGTTTTAGCCTCGCACAGTACGGTAGTGACCGCGGAGGAAAACGCGCTCGCCGGCGGCGTGGGCGAAGAGATCGCCGCGCTGATGAAGGAACGCGGAATCGCCGCCTCGTGCGCCTGTGCCGGAGTGCCGGACAGGTTCATCGCGCACGCGACGCGCGCGCAGCAGTGGGAAGAATGCGGCCTGACCGTCGAAAATATCATGAAGCTATGCGGTGCGGAAGAATGAGCGCGAAGCTGATACGTCTCGACAAGCTGATAACGGACAGGAAGCTCGCGCCGTCTCGCACGGCCGCGCAGCTTTTAATAGAAGAAGGGCGCGTGAAGGTCGACGGCGCGGCCGCGAAAAAGCCCGCCTCTATGGTGAGCGCCGCGGCGGCGATTATCGTCGACGCGCCGGAGAAAGAATGGGTCAGCCGCGGAGCGTACAAGCTTCTGCGCGCATTCGAGCGCTTTCCGATAGATGCGCGCGGAAAACGCTGCGTCGACGTCGGGGCCTCGACGGGAGGCTTCACAGACGTGCTTCTCGCCAACGGCGCGGCACTCGTCTACGCCGTCGACGTAGGCTACGGCCAGCTCGCGTGGAAGCTTCGCAATGATCCGCGCGTCCGCGTCATGGAGCGCACGAACGCGCGCAACCTGACGCTCGAGATGATAGACGGCGAAAAAGCCGACGTTATAGTCTCCGACGCCTCGTTCATATCGCTGACGCTGCTCTTCGGCGCGATGGAAAATCTGCTCGCTGACGACGGCGTCATGGCGGTGCTCGTGAAGCCGCAGTTCGAGGCGGGGCGCGAGCGCGTCGGCAAAGGCGTCATAACGGACCCGAAGCTTCACGAGGATATACTCAACGAGGTCGCGGACTTCATAGACGAGCACACGGGGCTCGCCCTCGAAGCGGCGGACTACTCGCCGATACGCGGCCCCGAGGGCAACATAGAGTTCCTGTTTTTCATGAAGCACAAAGCCGCATCGCGCGGCGGCGCGCGCCCGGACTTCCGCAGAATCGTCGAAGAGGCGCACGCGCACGCGGCGCAGCATCCGAACCGGAGGAACAACGCAAATGACGAAGGACATGAAAAAGATAGGACTGCTCTTTAACACGCAGAAGCCCGAAGCCATCGAAACGGCGTGGCGGCTCTGGCACTGGGGGAGGGACGAAGGGATAAGCTTCCTCTTCCCGCCGCACGAGGCGTCAGCCATATCCATCCCGGGCGTCGACGACGAGACGTGGCGCAAAGAGGCGGCCTTCGCGGTAATCCTCGGCGGTGACGGAACTTTCCTGCGCGCCGCGCGCTACACCTTCGGCAACGCGATACCGCTCTACGGCATCAACCTCGGGCGGCTCGGCTTCCTCGCGATAGGCAGCCCCGAATCCGCCGAAGAGGATATAAAATCGATAATAGCGGGCCATTACACGCTCCAGCGCCGCCATCTGCTCAAGGGGCAGGTCTGGCGCTCCGGCAGGCTCGTCCACGAGCTCCACGCGCTGAACGACTTCGTAATATCGAAGGGCAGCATCGCGCGCGTCACGGACCTTGAGGTAAAGGTCGGCGGCGAGACGCTGACGCTCTTCCTCGCCGACGGCCTCATACTTTCGACGCCGACCGGCTCGACCGCCTACGCGCTCTCGGCCGGAGGCCCAATAGTTCCGCCGCACGTGCCCTGCATGATAGTCGCGCCGATATGCGCCCACACGCTCTACGCGCGCCCCGTCATACTGAGCGGGGAGGACAGGGCCGTAGTCATACCGAAGGGCGACGCGCGCAGCCTCATGCTCACGCAGGACGGACAGCTCGGCTACGAGCTGCTCCCTGGCGATGAGCTTCACGCGATGCTCGACCCCGACATCCGCGTGCAGATGATACAGCTCAACGGCAGAAGCTACTACGACCTCCTGCGCAAAAAGCTGCGCTGGGGATTCAACGGCATAAGCGGCGGAGGCGAATAAATGTTAGAAGAGCTCTCGATACGCGGAATAGGCGGAATAAAAAGCGCGTCGCTCGCCTTCGGCGGCGAATTCATCGTAATCACCGGCGAAAGCGGCGCGGGCAAAAGCAGCCTCGTGCGCGCGCTCGAATTCATATCGGGCCGCCGCGCGCAGGCGAACCATATACGCAGCGCCGACGATTCGTGCGAGGCCGAAGCCGTGCTGACCTCCGCGCCCGTCGAGGGACTCGAAGAACGTTACCAGCCGCAGGAAAGCTCTCTGATAGCGCGCCGTACCTTCACGCGCAGCGGCAAAGGCCGCTGCACGCTCCAGGGGCAGAACGCGCCGCTCACAGTGCTCATAAAGGCGATGGAACGCAACATCGTGATACAAAGCCAGTTCGCGCAGCTGAGCCTGCTTGAACCGGCGCGCCAGCTCGAACTCGTCGACTCGTGCGGCGGGGCGCAGACCTCCGCGCTGCTCGCAAAGCTCGACGAGACCTTCACAGCCGCGCTCGCGGCGGAGAAGCAGATCGTCGCGCTCAAAAAGAGACGGCGCGAGAGCGAAAAACGCTACGAAGGCGCGCCGGCCGTCATCCGGCAGGTCTCCGCGCTCAGGCTCGAAGAGGAAAGCGAGAGGCAGTGGGAAGCCGAGCTCGCGAAAATCGACGCGGAAGAGGCCGCGAACCGCGCGATACGCGCGGCTTCGATGCAGATGAACGACCCGGAGCACGGACTGCTCGACCGCCTAGAAAACGCCGCGAAAAGCGTCTACGCCGCGGCGGGGCGCGACGGCGGAAAATGGCGGCCCTCGATAGAAAAAATGCTCTCCGGCGCGCAGGAATTTTCGTCGATGCTCGCCGCCGAATGCCGCGCCTCAGACGGCGCGGACGCCGAAGAGGCGAAAGAAAATCTCGAAAAAAAGATAGGCGCGCTGCGGAAAATCAAAAGGGCGCTCTCGCTGCCCGACGCCGCGGCGGTCATGGAATACGCGAAAACTGCCGCCGCAGAGCTCGAATGGCTCAAAAAAAGCCGCGAAGAGCTCGAATCGCTCGAAAAAGAGGCCGCCGAGCTGCGCCGCGAAACCTCGCGCCTCGCGATGGAGCTGCGCGCGCGGCGCAAAGAGGCCGCCGCCGCGCTCGCCGCCTCGGTCAACGGACACCTTCGCGAACTCGGCATGGAATACGCGGAGTTCGGAATAGAGATAGAGCCGCTCGACCGCGTTCGCGCGAACGGCGCGGAAAACGTCTGCTTCACGCTCGCGCTGCCGGAGCAGAAGCCGCTGCCGGTAGGCAAAAACGCCTCGGGCGGCGAGCTCTCGCGCATCCTCATCGCGGTACAGCTCTCCGCGGGCGACGACAAACTGCCCGGCACGCTCGTATTCGACGAAGTGGAGGCGGGCCTCGGCGGCAAAACGGCGCTCCTCGCAGGCTACAAGCTCCGCGAGCTCTCGAAGCGCTGCCGCACAATACTGATAACCCACCAAGCGACGATAGCCGCGATGGCCGAACAGCACTTCGTCGTCAAACGCACCGGCGACGACACGGAAATATCCGAAGTCGCGGGCGAAGCGCGCGAGCGCGAAATAGCGCGTATGCTCTCCGGCGACGAAGAATCCAGAGAAGCGCTCGAACACGCGCGCGCGCTGCTGGGACATTAGGCGCAGAGCCCGGAAACGTAGCCGTTGCCCGCGGCGGGAATTTCTGCTTTAATATGCGGGAAATCGCCCGACGAAGGGATTGACGGAAGCGGTGAATCGCGTAATCCTTAACCAACCAACCAACCAACCAACCAACGCGGCGCGGTGAGCCTCTAACGCCGCGATTTTTTCGTGCCCTACCGGCAAAATTCACGCTTCTCTCTGCGCGCCGCGCCACGCCGAAAGAGGCGTTTTTTATTATTGCAGCCCATAAGGAGGCAAGTATATGAAAAACCTGGAAGAACAGATCAGGCAATGGAACGACGAAAACGAGTTTGAAAAATGCGTCGAGGCGATAGAAGCGGTGCCGGAGGCTGAGCGCGGATACGAGCTGACGCTTCTGCTCGGCCGCGCATACAGCAACATCGCGGTACTCAGGCCGCACTGCGAGCGGCCCGACGGCGACGCAGACAAGGTCGACCGCGAACTGCTCGACAAGGCCATATCTATCTTTGAGTCCATCCGCGCCGGGGGAGAGAGCGACCCGTTCTGGAACTCGCGCATGGCATACGCGCTATGGATGGCGGACGGGCGCGAGGCCGAGGCGCTGACATACGCGGAGCGATGGCTCGAACTTGAGCCGGACAGCGAAAAGGCAAAAAAACTTATAGGAAGCATACGAGAGTTCCTTGACGACGACGGCGAAAACTTTACGCTTGAGACCTACGACGGCGCCGACTGGGACACGGTGCAGGAGCACATAACAAAGTATTTCGGCGATTACGACAACGTGATGCACGAAATCGCGTCGGAGGGCATACATCTCGACGTATGCGTCATACCGCCGCGCGAGGAACACAACTATTACACGCTCGTCACGCTCGGCATGGGCGCGCACAAAATGAACGTCCCGGAGGAGCTTGCAGACCAGAAGCTCGAACGCGCGGAGCTTCTCATAAATCTGCCGCCCGACTGGAATCTCACTCAAGAGGCGATGAGCGACGACAAATGGTTTTGGCCCATACGCATCCTTAAATCTACGGCGCGCTATCCGTTAAGAGACAGCGACACGTGGCTCGGCTGGGGACATACTCTCGGAGACGACGACGGAGTTCCGTTCTCGGACGATACGAAGCTCTGCGGCGCGCTGCTGCTCTCGCCCGGCGTATTCGGCGAGGATTCCTACACCTGCCGGCTCGCGGACGGCGACGAGGTGAATTTCTATCAGCTCATCCCTCTCTATAAAGAAGAGATAGATTTCAAACGCGAGCACGGAGTTGATGAACTTCTCGAAATGTGCTCCGATGAACAGCTTGAGGTAATCGACCCGAAGCGGCTCAATATCGTAACAGACGCGGACAAAATAGATTACGACGACGCGCTCATGGAATCGGCCGAAGAGCACATCAAGGTCATAGAAGAGAAAAAACTGCCCGTCGGCGAGCTGGCGGCCTACAACCATCTGGCGATTTACCTACGCTGGAGCATCGAACATGATTTTATGAGCAATCCGTTCCTCCGCAGCCACGGCGAAACCGTAGAAGCGGTGAAGAAGGGCGGGCTTACGGACCTGCGCCCGTTCATGCGGGACGACGATGATATAAACGGCAAACTTTCGCTGACGTACTTCAACCACGAAGGGACGGAGTTCGCGAAGTGGTACAGCTGGGGAAGCCGCGCCATGCCCTACGCATATCTAAAGGACGTGAAGGCTCACGCCGCGGCGTACTTCGGCGAGGAGCGTGCGAAAAGCGATGAGTTCGGCGGCGCAGCCTATCTCTTTGTGCCGTGGAGCGAGGAGTATTACCGCGAGATGGCGGAGACGATAGACCGCCGTTACGCGCAGTGGAAGGCGCTCGACGAAAACCAGAGTCCGGAGAAGAATTTCGCGATAAAGCCCGAGGATATAAAGCCGCTGCTCAAAGACTGGGATGGCGCGATAGAGTGCTGCGCGAGCGACAGAATTTTAGTAGACGGCTGCAAGATAGGCTATTGCGAGAGATTCAAGCCGCCGCGCTGCGACGAAGGCTGGAACAGCGGATGGTGGTTCCTCGCCGGAGACGAAGACGACGAATATATGGACAATGACGACAACTTAAACTTCAGCGACCTGAACACAATCTGCAACTACGACCCGGAGATAATGCCCTTCCTAACGCGCCCTTAAGGAGAATCTCTCGACTTCAGCGAACTTGACGGCGGCGGAGAAGAGGGCGAAGAGTAGGCCGCTGAGATGGATGCGGAGGCCCTATCCCTATTTCTGGACGAAAAGCGCGGCTTCGTCTGCATTGCGGCGGGCGCGCTCTTTGTCATGGGCGCGGTGCGGAATTGGTGTTGGCTCTGCGACCCGGTGGGCAAGCCGTACGCGCACCTGCTTGGCAGGACGGGACGGCGGATATTCTTTTTCGCCGCGGGCTCTCTGCTGGTAGTCTGCGGCGTAATGATTGAATTCCATTCCTAAAACTGGGCAAAATATGAAAGGAGAGACGATTATGAACGAAAAACAGATGCAGGCGGCGCGCGACGCCATGATTGAATGGCTCGAGCACCCGCACGAGCTCGGCGAAGCTCCCGCAGAAATAGAGTGCGCGGGGACCTTCGAGCTGCACGACATGACCTATTACCTTTTCAGGTACAAACGCGAGGCGGGCGGCAAATGGCTGCTCGGCGTATGCGGCGGCTACGAGGGCGGCGAGCTCGGGCACAGCGGCCACGTGTACAGCGAGATGGAGGAGTACGACGAATCGACGGCGGTCGAGAAGGCGGCGGCGATGGTCGAGATGATACGCTCCTACTGGATGGAGCAGGCGAAGCTCGCCGAGGAGCGCAAAGAGAAGGCCGGGGCGTTCGTCGGCTTCGTGCTGCTCTCGGAGGACGAATGGGACAAAGAACAGCTCATCCGCGACTTGAAAGAGGAATGGGACATCGACGCGACGGAGGATGACGACGGCGAGGCGGGCGACGACGCGCTTGTATTCCAGATAGGCGATATGATAGCCGCAGCAAGCCTCATGCAGGCGCCAGTCCCCGACGGCGAAGCTGAGGAAAACGCCGAAAGCAATTACATGTGGCCCGAGGCGGTAAACGCTGCGAAAGCGCATAAAGCTCACATCATGGTCGCCGTCATGGGTAAGGAGGCAAGCTTCGTCGAACGCGGCGAACTTTACGTAAAGCTCGCCGCCTGCTGCTGCCGTCAGAAACGCGCGACGGGCATTTACACGAGCGGCACGGTTTTCGAGCCGAGCTTCTTCTATAAATTCGCCGGCATGATGAAGGACGGAGAATTTCCGATATTCAACCTGATATGGTTCGGCCTCTACCGCAGTGAGCGCGGTGTCTGCGGCTACACCTACGGTATGGAGTACTTCGGCAAGGACGAGATGGAGGTGCTCGACGCGGACGCGGAGCCGTCGGACGTTCAGGGATTCCTTTCGAGCATGGCGGCCTACGTCATAGAATACGACGTGACGCTGAACGACCGCGAGACGATAGGCTTCTCGGCGGAGGACAAGCACGCGATAACGCGCAGCGAAGGCGCGGCGCTGCCGGGCATGACGCTGAAGATAGAATATTAACGACGGAGGGACACGGCGATGAAAAAATTCGACGAAAGCTACGTTCTGCTCAAAGATATGGTGGAGGACGACTATTATCCGAAATTCCTCGTCGACAAGGTGAAGGACTGCATCACGCCCGTCATCGCGCTGCTCGAAAGCGGCGAGACGGACAAGGAGGTCATACAGGCGAAGCTCGACGAGATGACGCTCGCCATAAACGACTTGCAGGAAGAATTCGACGCGAACGACAGCGAAATAGAGACGGTGGCGCGCGACAGCATCGGCGTGACCGTCGGCTATATCCTCGACTGGTTCGGCATAGACATCGACGTTGAGGACGCGATAGGGGAGCGCGACTGGTAAACCCGGCGCGGCAGATCGGCATAAAGCGGCGGCTTCGAATCAAACTGCGCGAAGCCGCCGCTTTTTCTGCGCTGCGCCCTTAAATTTGTTATAATTCGCTTGTAGGCCGCTTTCGGCCTTATCTTCCGGCTGCGCCGCTGTAAGTGAGATGATTCAAAAATGGATGGGAAAAGGGAGATAAAGCGCTGCATCATAATCACGGGTATGTCTGGGGCGGGGAAGTCCTCGGCTCTCAACGTATTTGAGGATCAGGGCTTTTACGCTATCGACAATCTTCCGCCCGCGCTGCTTCCGCAGCTCATGGACGTGCTCGCAAACCACCCCGCGGCCGTGAATTACGGCGTCGCCGCGGTTGTGGACGCGCGCGGCAAGGAGCTGCTCAACGACCTCAGCTGCGTCGTGGAGAAGCTGCGCGAGAAGGGCGTGGACGCGGAGGTGCTTTTTATAAACGCGTCGGACGAGGCGCTCGTGCGCCGCTACGAGACGACGCGCCGCCGCCATCCGCTCGCGGACGGCAGCACGATACTCCAGGGCATACGCGAGGAACGCATGACGCTCTCGGCGATTATGGAGAAAGCCGACATCGTCATTGACACAAGCAAGTTCAAACTGCCCGAGTTCAAAGCCCGCGTGCTTGAGTCGACCGGGGTCTCCGTCGCGGAGCCGTCGGTCATCGTCAGCTCGTTCGGCTTCAAGTACGGCGCGCCGCAGGACGCGGATTACATATTCGACGTGCGCTTCCTTCCCAACCCGAATTACGTTGACGACCTGCACATGCTTTCCGGCAAGGATGAAGCCGTGCGGAGGTACCTTGACGGCTTCCCCTCGCTGAAAAAGTTCCTCGACATGGCCGTGCCTCTGCTCGACTATATCGCCTCAGTCTACTGCGAGACCGGCAAGAAACAGCTTCATATCTGCTTCGGCTGCACGGGCGGACGCCACCGCTCGGTCGCCGTGGCGGAGATTGTCGGAGCCGCGATAGCATCCGCCGGCAAGCGCGTCGTAATCACGCACCGCGACATAGACAAGGGCAATATGCGGTGAGCGGAGCCCTATTTTTCCTCGTTTTCACAGCGGCTTTCGCGGCGGGAGGGGCGTCCGTCTATTTCGCCTCCTCCAAGCGGCTTCGGCTGCGCCGCGCGAAGCATTCGAGGAGCAGCATAATCACGAACGCGATGGAATACAGGCTCTCGATGGGGCCGCGCATAGTCGCCATAGGCGGCGGCACGGGCCTTTCGACACTATTGGGCGGCCTCAAGGGCTTCACGCGCAACATCACCGCGGTCGTAGCCGTCACCGACGAGGGCGGAAGCTCCGGACGCCTGCGCCAGGAGTGGGGGATGCTGCCGCCCGGCGACATCCGCAACTGCATCGTCGCGCTCGCTGAGAACGACAGCTCGCTGAACAGCCTGCTGAATTTCCGCTTCGACAGGGGAGAGCTGAAGGGGCACAGCCTCGGCAACCTCATCCTGCTCGCTACGACGGAGATGATGGGGGACTTCCAGCGCGCGGTCGAGGAGCTAAACAAGATGCTCGCCATCCGCGGACAGGTGCTCCCCGTGACGACGGAAAACGTAGTGCTGAAAGGCGAGACGAAGGACGGCGAAAGGCTCACGGGCGAGCTTGAAATATCGGACCACGGGCGCGAGCTCGCGAAGCTCTGGATAGAGCCGTCGGACGCGGAGCCGCTCGACGCGGTGAAGCGCGCGCTATCCGAGGCCGAGGTGATCGTGCTCGGCCCGGGCAGTTTGTTTACAAGCGTGATGCCGAACCTGCTGCTCACGGAGATGGCGGCGCTGCTGCGCGACGTGAAGGTCCCCATCATTTATATAGCGAACCTTATGACGCAGCCGAAGGAAACCGAGGGCATGAACATCGTCGCCCACGTCGACTGGATAGCGAGCATCCTCGGCGCGGTGCCGGACTACATACTCGCGAACCAGTCCGCGATACCGGAGGAATTCGTGACGCGCTACGCGAGCATCGGCGCGGAGCCGCTCTACCTTTCGGCAAAGGAAGAAGAATACCTCGAATCTCTCGGGAGCGAAATCATATACGGCGACTACTGCGAGATAAAAAACGGAAAATACCTGCGCCACAACGCGAAGCACCTTTCCGAGACGATAATGGAAATAGTGCGCGGCAACAGAAAGAACTGAGGCCAACTAATGGAAAGCGTCAACAGAACTATTTGGGACGAATGGGGCGCGATGCCGTCGAACGAGCAGGCGCGCGACGAAGCGGCCGGCATTCTCGACGGACTGCCTTCGCGCGCGCGCGGCGAGGAAATCATGTTTATATCGCCGCGCCTCTTCGCGGTCAGGCGTCTCATGCGGCTGTGGGGCGAGTGCTGTTCCTGTCCCGCGGACGGACAGCAGGGCATAAGGCTCGTCGACACGCAGATAAAGGGCAAGATAGTATTCGCGGCGGACAAGGAGCGCACGGCGGACATACTCTCAGTCACGCGCTCGACTGCGAAGCGCACGCGCAACTGGGGCTGGGTGCGCGGCATCTTCGGAAGCTGCGGCGCGCTCTACATGCCGAAGGCCGGATACTACCTCATCATGCGCCCACAGACGGCGAACGGCTCTGCGGAGCGCCTCCAGGCGATACTGAAATCCTGCGGCTTCACCGTCGGCGTGCGCAAGCGCGCGACGTACAGGGAGCTCACGCTGCGCGACCAGCAGCAGATAGTGACCCTGCTCTCGCGCATGGGGCTCGTCAAGACGGCGCTCTCGCTCGAGGAGACGGCCATCTACCGCTCGATGCGCAGCCATGCGAACAAGCTCGTCAACTGCGACGCCGCGAACATCAACAAGAGCATCGAGGCGGCGCGCGGGCAGATGGAGCTTATACGCCGCATGGACGAGCTGGGCATAACGGAAACGCTTCCGGAACCGCTTTTCGAGCTCGTCGCGGCGAGAAAACGAAATCCGAGCATATCTTTGAAAGAACTTGGCCAAACTTTACCGAGACCAATTAGCAAAAGTACGGTAGAATATAGATGGCGAAAGTTAGAACATATACTTCAGACGCAACTAAAGGGGGATGATGCCAATGTACTTAGGAAAAGCGGACGTTAACACCTACGACAAAGGCGCCGGGAGAGAATTTCTGATTTCAAACGGGCGCGGGAGTTACGGCTTCTCCACAGTCATAGGTGCTAACACGAGAAGGGAACACGGACTCCTGGTCGTCAGGAACGGAGAAGAAAAACAGCATTCCGTCCTCGTCAGTAAAATCGAAGAAACGCTCTTCGACCGCAACAAAAAATACCAGCTTTCGACAAATAGATACAAGGATCTGGTTTATCCCGACGGTTACAGATACCTTCAGGAATATCAGGGAAATCCATATCCGAGCATGCTTTTCGTTATTCACAGCATCCTCCTGAAAAAATCTATATTTATGCCGCGCGGCAAAGAATGCACGGTGATCAAGTACGAGCTCCTCGCGGCTCCGGACAAGATCCGCCTCGACCTGCGCCCGCTCGTCGCGCACAGGTACAGCAACTCCGTCTGCGCAGAGTCGAACAGCGCCGATTTCAGCGTATCGTCCGACGACGCGCACAGCATCAGCATCAGCGGCAAGGGCCGCACGAGCCGTGTCTCCGCCACGGCGGGCACGTGGTCGCTCAAGCCGCTCTGGTTTGAGAACCTCATCTACGAGCAGGACGACCGCATCGACGCCCCGTCGGTGGACCACCTCTGGTCGCCGGGGCTTATCTCGAACGAGCTCTCCGAGGGCGACGTCCTCTATGTGGTCCTCTCGCAGGAACCGCAGAACTTCAACGCGAAGCAGCTCGCGGCGATGGAGCAGGAAGCCGCCGCACGCTTCGAAGACATACTCGAACAGGCCAACATTCCGGCGAACAACAGCGCCGAACAGGATATGATAGTTTCCTCGTACCACCTCGTCGACGACCGCGAAGAGTGCACAGCGCCGATATACACGGGCTATCCCTCGGTCGACGCGAAGCCGCGCGACACCTTCATCGCGCTGCCGGGCCTTCTGCTTGCGACGGGCCGCGAGGCGGTCGCGCTCAAGACGCTGAAATACTGGCTCGGCGCGGCGGAGAAGAACGGCTGGGTCATGCCGGAGAGAGTGTCCGGCTGCGGATGCACATTTGAAAACGGCGGTGCCGACAACGGACTCTGGTTCGTCTACGCGGCGGGCAAATACCTCGGCCACGTGAAGGACGCTGGAGCCGACGCCGAAACGCTCGCGAACGGCGTGAAGCAGATAGTCGACAGATATCTCAACGGAGTGCCGCAGCTCGACGTCGTCTGCGACTCAAACATGCTGCTCAAGCTCACGGTCTCCGACACGGCGCGCCACTGGATGGGCGCGACCGCAGGCGACGAAGTCGTCGTCGCGCGCAAGGGCTACCTCGTCGAGGTCAATGCGCTCTGGTACAACGCGCTGAAGACCGCCGAGCAGCTCACCGGCGACAAACAGTACGGAGAAGCGGCGGAGAAGTGCGCGAAGTCCTTCAACGACACCTTCTGGAGCTTCGACATGAACGGCCTCTACGACTGCGTCGATCCCGAGACCTTCAAGACCGACAACTCCATCAGGCCGAACCAGATACTCGCGACGTCGCTGCCCTACAGCCCGCTTTCGCCCGAGACCGCGCAGAAGGTCGTCCGCCTCTGCTGGAACGAGCTCTACACGACCTACGGCCTCCGCACGCTCGACCCGCGCCACGATAAATTCAAGGGCCGCTTCGAGGGCCGCCTCGACCAGCGCATCAAGGCCTGCTACCGCGGCATGGCGTGGCCCTGGCTCCTCGGCCAGTTCATAACGGCCTACCTGAAGTACAACCCGACGAGGAAGGACCTCGGCTGGGCGTTCATCCGTCCGTTCAACTCGCACCTGCGCCACGGATGCCTCGGCGGAGTGGCCCAGCTTTTCGACGGCATGATGCCGTACCGCCCGCACGGAGACGTGCTCAGCGCCGCGGCTCTCGGAGAGCTTCTCCGCGTGCTCCACGAAGACCTCGAAACGGAAGCGTAAATTTTTCGCAAAGCTTTAGCTTCAAGCCTCCGTCCGCCGTTTGACGGACGGAGGAAAAAGCGTCAAAATCACAGTGAGAGGGATAAGCGGCAGTTTATCCCTCTCCGGCAAATATAATGCAAAAGGATATAACCTATAAGGAGGGCATTTTATCATGGCCAAGTATAAGGTTGCAATCAACGGTTTCGGACGCATCGGGCGTCTCTCCCTTCGCGCGTTCTTCACGAACGGCAAGGAAAACGAATTTGAAATAGTCGCCATAAACGACCTGACGCCGCCGTCCTCGCTCGCGTATCTTCTCAAGTACGACTCCGTCTTCCGCCGCTTCCCGGGCACCGTCGAAGTAGACGGAGACTACCTCGTCGTAAACGGACAGAGAATCAGAGCCCTCGCCGAGCCCGATCCCGCGAAGCTCCCGTGGAAGGAAATGGGCGTCGACCTCGTCATCGAGTCGACCGGACGCTACACCGACGCCAACCAGGCTTCGGCCCACATCGCCGCCGGCGCGAAGAAGGTAATCATCTCCGCCCCCGCGAAGAACCATGACGCGACGATAGTCATGGGCGTCAACGAGGAAGTCTACGACCCCGCGAAGCACAACATTATCTCCAACGCTTCCTGCACGACGAACTGCCTCGCGCCTGTCTGCAAGGTCCTCCAGAGCAAGTTCGGCATCAAGGAAGGACTTATGAACACCGTCCACGCCTACACGAACGACCAGAAGACGCTCGACTTCCCGCACAAGAACCTTTCGCGCGGAAGAGCCGCGGCGCTTTCCATCATCCCGACCAGCACCGGCGCGGCGAAGGCCATCTCCGAAGTCATGCCGGAACTCAAGGGTAAGCTCAACGGATTCGCGCTCCGCGTCCCGACGCCGGACGTCTCCGTCGTAGACCTCACCGTGGTGCTTGAAAAGCCCGCGACGGCCGACGACGTGAACGCCGCGATGAAGGAAGCCGCCGAGACCTACCTCAAGGGCATCCTCGAGTACGAGCCGGAAGACCTCGTTTCGATGGACTTCGTCGGCGACACGCATTCCTCTATATTCGCGCCGCGCCACACGATGGCTATGGGCGACAAGATGATAAAGCTCCTCTCGTGGTACGACAACGAGTGCGGCTACAGCAACAGAGTAATAGACCTCGCGAACTACATCCTCAAAAAAGGACTGTAACGCTATGCGCCTCAAGACCTTTTCTCCCTCGGACGTAGCGGGTAAAAAGGTTCTGGTCAGGGTGGACTTCAACGTCCCCCTGGCCGGCGGCAGGGTCAGCGACGACACGCGCATAAAGGCGCATCTTCCGACGCTGACGGCTCTGCGCGAAGCGGGCGCTAAAATCGCGCTCGTCTCGCACCTCGGCCGCCCGAAGGGAACGGTCAACCTCAAATACACGCTAGAGCCCGTCGGCGAAGAGCTCGCGAAGCTGACCGGATGGCCCGTGCGTTTCGTCTCCGACTGCATCGGCGAGAAGGTCGACGAAGCCGTCGCGGACTGGAAAGACGGAGAAGTGCTCCTGCTCGAAAACGTCCGCTTCCATCCGGAAGAGGAAAAGAACGATATGGAGTTCGCGAAGAAGCTCGTCAAGAACTTCGACGTATTCGTCATGGACGCCTTCAGCGCAGCGCACAGGGCGCACGCTTCGACGCGCGCGGCGGCGGAGCTCATTCCGTCCTTTTCCGGCAAGCTCATCGACCGCGAGATAACGATGCTCTCCGCGGCGCGCGACGAGCCGAAGAAGCCCTTCGTGCTCATCCTCGGCGGAGCCAAGGTCTCCGACAAAATCGCGGTCGTCGAGAACATGCTCAAGAAAGCCGACACGATACTCATCGGCGGAGGAATGGCCTTCACCTTCCTCAAAGCCCAGGGGCTCGAAATAGGCAAATCGCTCTGTGAGACGGAGAAGCTCGACTTCGCGGCCAAAATGCTCGAAGAGGCGAAGGCGCTCGGCGTGAAGATACTTCTGCCGGTAGACGCAATAGTCGCGCCCGAGTTCAAGGCCGACGCTCCCGCTAAGGCGGTCAAGGCCGACGCCATCCCGCAGGACGAGATGGGACTCGACATAGGCCCCGAGACGGCGAAGCTCTTCGCGAAAGAGATACTCGCCGCGAAGACCGTCCTCTGGAACGGCCCGATGGGCGTCTTTGAGATGCCCGCTTTCGCGAAAGGCACGGAAGCGGTAGCGAAGGCGCTTGCCGACGCTACGGCGAACGGCGCTCTGACGGTCGTAGGCGGGGGAGACTCCGCGGCGGCGATAGCGCTCTTCAAGATGGAAGACAAGGTATCGCACGTCTCGACGGGCGGGGGAGCGAGCCTCGAATTCTTCGAAGGCAAGAGCCTTCCCGGCATAGAGCCCTACGTAGTCGAGTAAGACAAACGATAAAATAAACGCCTTCATCAAAAATGGAGGCGTTTATTTATATCTAACGTTATCAATATTATATGACAGCAGTATAACGTTAGAGCAAAACGCCCGGCGGTGCGGGAAAATGGCCGTTTCGCCGCGATTTCCGCACTCGACGATATGATGATAATTGGAGGAATATAAAATGCGCAGAAAATTCATCGCCGGAAACTGGAAGATGAACCACGGCCCGGCGGCGACAAGTGAATTCTTTAGCAAATTCGGCGCCGAACTGAAGGAAGCGAAAGAGGTACAGGAAGCCGTAGCCGCAGGCACCGAAGAGATAGCCTTCTTCGTTCCCGCAGTTTCGCTGCTGACGGCGGTAAACGCAGCAAAAGAACTGCCCGTAATAGTCGGCGCGGAAAATATGCACTGGGAAAAGAGCGGAGCCTTCACCGGCGAGACCTCCGGCCCGATGATTACCGAGATAGGCGCGACGCACGTCCTCATAGGCCACAGCGAGAGACGCCACATATTCCGCGAGACCGACGAAGAGCTTAATAAAAAGGTACACGCCGCGATAGACTGCGGCCTCGTAGCCGTTCTCTGCGTCGGCGAAACGCTCGAGGAGCGCGAGGGCGGCAAAGCCTTCGACGTTATCAAAAGGCAGTTCGTCAAAGGGCTCAAAGGAATAGACGGAGAGACGCTCGCTCATAAAATGATAATAGCCTACGAGCCGGTATGGGCGATAGGCACAGGCAAGACCGCGAGCGACGCCGACGCCGAAGAGGTCTGCGGCTTCATACGCGGGCTCGCGAAGGAAAACTTCTGCGAAAAGACCGCCGGCGAGCTCATCATCCTGTACGGAGGCAGCGTCAAGGCCGACAACACGAAAGGCATAATCTCGCAGGCCGACATCGACGGCGTCCTCGTAGGCGGCGCGTCGCTTAAGCCCGACAGCTTCATGCAGATCGTTAAGAACGCGTTGTAGAAAATAACGTTATATAAAACGTAACATAACAAGGATATTATATGACTTGCAGCGTTAAAAAGTCATATACAAAAAACACAGCTGAAATCAGCATAAAGCCCCTCTCGGCGATTCCGAAAGGGGCTTTATATAACATAAGATAAATTATAGGACATCATTATAAAGAGGCTGTATCCTTTGCAGGAAATTATGACGGCGTCCATCGTGCCGAAGCCGCCGGCGCTTTCGGCGGCCTCTTTCGGCCTGACGGTGAAATCGCCTAGCAGCGCGGATTCTACATGCAGGCCGCGGCTGCGTATGGCTTCAAGCGTTTTTCCGCGCGCTATGAAATATCTATCTTCGTTCTTCCGCGCCAGGGCGCCGCCGACCAAACCGCCTATTCCGCCTATCCCAAATACTGCTGTTTTCATTATCGCGTCCTCCAATCATTTTGCTGCCAAGCTGTCGCGGTTCCTATTATAAACCCGCCGCGGATAAATAAAAAATCCGGCGGCTGTTTCACCGTCGGATTATGGCGTCTTATAATTCTGATAACGTTGTGTTATTTTTCGAGATCTGACATCTTCTCGGGAATTACGCCGCGCACTCCCCCGTGTACGAACTTCGTATCGCCTTTATAGCGCGGGATGAGGTGCATGTGGACGTGCATGACGGTCTGGCCGGCGCACTCGTTACAGTTGACGCCGAAGTTGTAGCCGTCGGGAGAATATTTCTCGTCGATGAGTTTTTTGCCCTTGTGCAGAAGGTCGTGCATCGCCAGTTCCTCTTCGGGAGTTATGTCGAAGTAGTTCTGGACGTGGCGCTTCGGGATTATCAGAAGATGTCCCGGATTGACGGGCATCACGTCGAAGACGGCGTAGGCGAGCTCGTTTTCGAGCACGTAGTCTTTCAGCTTGCAGAATATGCAGTCCATGATTATTCGTCCTCGTCGAAGAATCTTTCGGTCGGAGCGTCGCCCCAGAGCGAGTCGAGACGATAGAAATCGCGTCCCTCGCGGCTCAGTATGTTCACGATGAGATCGCCCGCATCGAGCAGCGTCCACTTCGTGCTGGTCTCCCCCTCTATTCTGTAGGAGAAGCCCATTTCGTCGAGCGTGTCCATCGCCGTGTCCTTGAGCGTCCTGCCGTGGAGCTCGGAGCGCGCTATCGCGACGATGAAGATGTCGGCGAAGCCCGAGACTTCGCTGAGGTCGTGAACGGTCACCTCGAGCGCGTGCTTGTCGATCAGGGCGTCTATAAGCTTTTTGTACGGTGCGCAAAAGTCTTTCTTGTCCGCCATTCCTGGCTCCATCTCCTTTTTTGTCGTTCGGTTATATTTTAATGTTCGCCGCTTATCTTTACCAGCTCGTCGAGCAGCGTCACGAGGCGGTTATAGTCGTGGCCCGCGACGAGCGATGCGTAGAATGCCTGCTGTCCCGGCCTCACGAGCCCTTCCGGTATCCTCAGCAGCTTTCCGAGCGTTTTCGCGGTATCCTTGACGCTCGACGGCGCGTCGGAGGGATAGACTATGTTGCTGTAGCGGTAGTCGAAATGCTTCGCGTTGCCGGTGTGTACGACGTCGACGCCGATTTTCTGGAGGCGCGTGGAAATTTCGCCCGCTACTCCGCTTTTGCCGGTTCCGTTAAGGACCGCGACAGATTCGGGCATCGACTTCACAAGCTCCGCGAGCTGCTCCGCCGTCATTCCCGGCTTCTCCGCTTTTTCATCCTCCGCGGGCTGCTGCTCACCGGCGCCGCCCTCTCCAGCTTCCGTCTTTTCGCCGGTCAGCTCTTCAAACGGCGCGTTGAGGAAGCGCTTCGCGTCGCGAACGTCGCCCATCCAGTAGCTGAGGCCGTCGATTGTCGCGGGCGTTCCGCGCAGCGTCGAGAAGAGCATCTTGTCGCGCCCCACTTCGTTCTGTATGAATCCCGCGAGCTGAAGCGCGAAGGAGGTGGACATATCCGTCCGGAATATCTTCATAGCCTGGGCCGCGAGTTCCGGAAGGCGGATTATCACGCGCGGGTCGTAGGCCTTTTTCAGCATAGCCTTGAGGAACTGCTGCTGGCGCTGTATGCGTCCGATGTCGCCAAGCGCGTCCTTGCGAAAGCGCACAAAGTGCAGGGCAGTTTTGCCGTCGAGCGTCTGGAGGCCGGGCTGTATATTTATATCGAGGCCGCCGGCGCGGTCGACGTAGCGCATACGCTTCGGCACGTCTATCTCAACCCCGCCGAGCATGTCGACGAAGGCCGGGAAGCTGTCGTAGTCCACTATCATGTAGTAAAGTATCGGCTCGCCGAGGTAGTTCGTGACGGTCGCTCGCATGAGGTCCTGTCCGCCGTAGGCGAAGGCGTGGTTGAGCTTCTGCGTGCCGTGGCCCGGTATCATTACGCGCGTGTCGCGCGGCAGCGAGAGCACCCTGATGTTTTTGTCGTCGATGTCGACCGTTATGAAGAGTATCGTGTCGGAACGTCTCGAACCGTCGACGTTGTCTTCGCCCATGAGCAGGATGTTGAATTTGCCCTGGCTTTCGAGGGCGTCGTATGAGGCGCTGTTTTCCGCCGACTTTTTAGCCGCGTCTATCAGCGTCTCGCCCTTTGAGTTCCATGCCGTGTAGAGGCGTACCCCCACGCCGGCCGCCGCCGCTATGAATCCGAGCAGGACGGCGAGTATTATCGTTTTCGTTGTCGAACGCCTCAAGACCTATTCCTCCGTGTTGTTTCTGTACAGAGATTTTTTTCTTATGAACTTCTCCACCGCCGGAGGCACCATGAAGCGGATGCTTCTGCCGTTTCTCGCACGCTCTCTGAGCTCCGTGCTCGATATCGCGAGCAGTGGAATCTCCAGCGGGATTATTTTTGTTCTGAGCTCTTCCGGGAGCTCTTCCATTTTCTTCGGCGAATATCCGTAGCGGCTGACCGCGACGAAGCGGCACATCGTCATTATCTCTTCGGGATTTTTCCACGAGACGATGTCGAGCACCGCGTCGAGCCCCGTTATGAAATAGAACTGCGCGCCGGCGTATTCCGGCATCGCGCGCAGCGCGCGGAGCGTGTCTATCGTGTAGCTGCTGCCCTGCCGGTCTATCTCGACGCGCGAAACGCTGAAATACGGGCAGTCGACGGTCGCCAACTCAGTCATCAGGTAGCGGTCCTCGGGCGAGGTGAGCTTTTTGTTCGCCTTGTGCGGCGGGTGTCCCGACGGGATGAATATGACCTCGGAGAGGCCGAAGGCCGCGTGCGCCTCGTCCGCGGCGAGAAGGTGGCCGTAATGGATCGGGTCGAAGGTCCCGCCCATTATTCCTATCTTTATGCCGTCGGGGCTTTCCGCGGCGCGGTTATTCATCTTCGTCCTCTTCGCCGCCGTCCTCGAATTCCTCAAGCTCCGGCTCGGGCTCTTCGTCGTATGTCTCTTCGGGATAGTAATCCGGGTAGAAGTTGAAATCCTTGTAGCCGATGCTCACGAGGTCGCCGGGCTGCGCGCCGGCGGCTTCGAGCAGTTCTTCGACCTTGTAGCGGCGAAGCAGCTTCGTGAAGCGCGCGACGTTCTCCTCCTGGCTGAAGTCATAGCGCTCGACCGCCTTTTCGAGCTTGTAGTGAAGCACGCGGTAGCCGCCGCCGTGCATGGAGATTATCTGTATCTTCATGCGCTTGCGGTTCGGCATTTTTTCGAGCGGCTTTTCCTCAAGCGCGTAGAGCCTTACGCTGCTTTCAGGTCTCGGATGGTCGGCGGTGAATTTCGTAACGCGCTTTACGAGCTCGGGAATTCCCTCTTCCGTGAGCGCGCTCAGCGTCATGAAGGACACGCCCTTTTTCTCGAAATAGTCCGAGAGCTGCGCCGTCAGCTCAGGCACGAACTCCTCCGGGACTTCGTCGAGCTTGTTTCCCGCGACGAAGAAAGGCCGCTCGTCAAGCTCGGGGTCGTACTTGCGCATCTCGCTGCGCACGACCTCGAAATCTTCGACGATGGCGTCGAAGTCGCCGCTTTCGAGGCTCAGCACGTGTATCAGAAGCCGCGTCCTGTCCACGTGGCGCAGGAATTCAAGGCCGAGCCCTTTGTTCTCGTGCGCGCCCTCGATAAGGCCGGGGATGTCAGCGATGACTATTCTTTCGTCGCCGGTGTTTATGACGCCGAGGTTCGGCGAGAGCGTCGTGAAAGGATAGTTCGCAATCTTCGGCTGCGCGTTGGAGATGGCAGCGAGTATGCTCGACTTGCCGACGTTGGGCAGTCCTACAAGGCCCACGTCCGCGATCAGACGCAGTTCGAGGCGGAGCTTGACCTCCTCGCCCATCTCGCCCTGCTCGCAGAAGCGCGGGGCTTTCCTAGACGAGCTTGCGAAGTAGCGGTTGCCGCGCCCTCCCCTGCCGCCGCGCGCCGCGACGAAGCGGTCGTGCGGCTCGACGAGGTCTGCGCAGCCTTCGCCGGTCTCCGCGTCGTAGATGAGCGTTCCGCACGGGACGTAGATTATTTTATCCTCGCCCGCGCGCCCGTTCCGCGCCGCGCCCTTGCCGTGGTCGCCGTTCTCTCCCTTGATGTGGTGCATATACTCAAGGTCGGCGAGCGTCTGAAGGTTCGGCGTCGCTTCGAATATAACGCTGCCTCCGCGTCCGCCGTTGCCGCCGTCGGGGCCGCCGTTGGGCTTGAAGCGCTCGCGCAGGAAGCTCATGCAGCCGTTGCCGCCGCGTCCGGCTTTGACGGACATGATCAGAGAGTCAACGAATTTCATCTGTTCACCTCTTAAAATACCAGAAAAGGGGGCCTGCTCCAGCAAGGGCCCCCATGACAAAATCGGTCGGTAAATATATTAGAGCGTTTCCTGCTGCTCGATCGTGACGTACTTGCGGTCGGCCTTCGTCTGGAAGCGGACTTTGCCGGGCACGAGCGCAAATATCGTGAAGTCGCGTCCGAGGCCGGTGTTCTCTCCGGGATGGTACTTCGTGCCTCTCTGACGCAGGATTATCGTACCGGCGTTTACGAACGAGCCGTCGCCGCGCTTGATGCCAAGGTACTTAGGCTGACTGTCGCGGCCGTTGGTTGAACTTCCCTGTCCTTTTTTATGCGCCATAATTCATTATCCCCTTTGCGTAGAAACTAGCCGTTGATGGACTCGATCTGGACGAGCGTGTACTGCTGGCGGTGTCCGCGGAATTTGCGGTAGTTCTTCTTTCTGCGGTACTTGAATACGATGACCTTGTCGTTCTTTCCGCTCTCGACGATCTTCGCGCTGACGGAAGCGCCCTCGACGTAGGGAGCGCCGATGACCGCGCCTTCGTCCTTGCCGAGAAGGATGACCTTGTCGAAGGTTACAACCGCGCCGTCCTCGGCGTGTATCTTCTCGACCTTGAACTTGTCGCCCTCGGAAACTCTGTACTGCTTTCCGCCCTGCTCAATAACTGCGTACATTCTTTCGTTTACCTCCTCCGCTGTGTGTCAGGCAGCCCTGTGGACTTTTCAAGCCCGCACCAAGCGTATTCTAAAACTAGAAGATTATAGGCATAAAGCCGCAGTCTGTCAACTTCTGCGCGCGCCGTACTTCTCCGCGAGATATTTTATCGCGGCGCGGTAGCCCTCGAAGCCCATGCCGCTGAATTTTTTCTCGCAGGCCATGCCGGCGTAGGAGACCCGGCGGAACTGCTCGCGCGCGTCGACGTCGGAGATGTGCACCTCGACGGCGGGCAGCGCGACGGCTTTCAGCGCGTCGAGAATCGCGACGCTCGTGTGCGTGTAGGCCGCTGGATTTATCACTATGCCGTCCTTCGCGCCGTAGGCTTCCTGTATTTTATCTACGATTGCGCCCTCGTGGTTCGACTGGAAGAGCTCGACTTCCGCGCCGCACTCACGAGCGCTCTCGCGGATGAAGCTTTCCAAATCAGCGAAGGTTTTGCGCCCGTAGATGTCTGGCTCCCTGATGCCGAGCATGTTGATGTTCGGTCCGTTTATTACAAGTATCTTCATAGGCCGAGCCTCCTTATTATTTCGTCCGCCGTCTCTCGCGCGCTCGCGTTGTTGTAGACCGTGAGATCCGCGAGCTTTTCGTAGAGCGGCGCGCGGCGGCGGTAGAGCTCGTCGGGCGGCGTCGCCTGCGACAGAGGCCGCCCCGCCGAGGGGAGCTTGTCGAGGTCGCGGCGGATGTAGACGACGGTCGAATTCATGCGCATCGCCTCGCGGTTGTCCTCGCGCAGCACAGAGCCGCCGCCTGTGGCTATGACGAGCGACGATTTCTTCGCCTCGCGCGCTATCACGGAATGTTCGAGCTCGCGGAAGGCCGCCTCGCCGTCCGATGCGAATATGTCGGGAATCGAGCGCCCGCCCTCGCGCACTATCATTTCGTCTGTGTCGGCGAACTCCCTGCCGAGGCTGCGCGCGAGCAGCTTCCCCACCGTCGTTTTGCCGCAGCCGGGCATTCCTATAAGAATGATGTTTTTCGTGCGCTTCTCTATAATGGAAGTAATTTCGTCGATTCGAGCATCGGGGATGTCTCTCCCGAGGAATAGCTCCGCCGCCGCCTTCGCCTGCGCGACGAGCATCGGCAGGCCGTTTGCGCACGGGATGCCGCGCGCTTCGGCGTCGAGCAGAAGCTTCGTCCGCGACGGATTGTAGATAATGTCGGCGACGGCTTCACAGTCCGGGAAGATTTCGAGCGAGAGCGGCGCGGCCTCGACCTTCGGGTACATCCCGACGGGCGTCGTGTTGACTATGAGCCGCGCGTCCGCGTGGCGCTCGAGGTTGCCGTAGTTGTCTTCTCCGCCGCGCGATATGACGGTCACGCTTTTCGCGCCGAGGTCGTGCAGCGCGGTCTGGACCGTAAGCGAGGCCCCGCCGCTGCCGAGGACTAGCGCTTTCTTGTCTTTCACGTCTATGCCAGCTTTTCGCAGCATATAGACGAAGCCGAAGTAGTCCGTGTTGTAGCCGCGCAGCAGGCCGCCGTCGTTGACTATCGTGTTGACGCTGCCGATGCGCCGCGCTTCTGGCGAGAGCCACGCGCAGTAGGGAATCACGTCCTTTTTATATGGGACTGTGACGTTGAGGCCGCGGAAGGCTCCGCGTTTGAGGAAGCGTCCGAGGTCGCCGCGCTCGAGCTCTATGAGGCTGTAGTCGTAGCCGCCGAGCTCGCCGTGAATGTACGGGGAAAAGCTGTGTCCGAGCTTTTCCCCGATAAGGCCGTATCCGGCTTCAGCCATCAGCAGATTGCCTCGTTGTAGGTGCCGAGGTAGCGCAGATGCTCGCTCTCGCACTCGAGGTCGCGGAACAGCTTCTCCATCTCGGGCGCGTAGACGGAGCACTCGAGATCGAAGTAGAACATGAATTCGAATTCGCGGTCAGGCAGCGGGCGGCTTTCGAGCTTGCGGAGGTTGATGCCGAGCGCGTAGAACTTCGAGAGGACGTTGTAGAGCGAGCCGGGCTTGTGCGGCAGCGTCATCATGAGCGAGGTGCGGTCCGCGCCGGGATAGACCTCGAGGTTCTTCGAGATGCAGATGAAGCGCGTGTAGTTGTTGTCCTGATCCTGCACGTTGGCCTTGAGCACGTTGAGGCCGTATTCCTCGGCGCAGAAGCGCGAGGAGAGCGCAGCGAGGTCGTTCCGCTCCGACTGCGCGACGGTGCGCGCCGCGACTGCGGTGTTCTCGACGACGGTCGCCTTGACGTTTTTGAGGCCGGCGAGGAAGTTCGCGCACTGGCTCAGAGCCTGGCCGTGCGATAGCACTTCGCGGACGTCCTCAAGCTTCACGCCGTGCTTAGCGAGCAGGTTGTGCGTCACCTTGAGCCGCACGGCGCGCACGATGTAGAAGTTGTGGCGCGTCATGAGGTCGTATATCGCGTTGACGGAGCCCGCAGTGCTGTTTTCTATGGGCAGTATTCCGTACTGGCACATGCCGCTTTCCACGGCTTTGAAGACATGTTCGAAGGTGTTGAAGTAAAGAATCGTCGGCGCTTTGAAGAGGCTGTCGCAGGCTATCTGCGAGTTCGCGCCCTCGATGCCCTGGCAGGCTACCGTCGGGCGCTGCGGGAAGAGCTTCGGCGTCGAGTCGAGCGTCGCGCGTATGCTGTCGTAAGTCCCCGACGTCACGCCGTTGCAGAAGTTCTGATATGAGCGCGTCGTCGCCATGACCGTGCGGTAGACCGACTGCGCGTAGTCGGCGAGGTCGTCTCCGGCGAGCTGGCCTATCTTGGCGAGCACCGCGCGCTCGCGTCCGGCGTCGAGAACCGGAAGCTCCTTTTCCTTTTTGTAGGCCGCGATGTCCTTCGTCACATCCATGCGCTCGCGGTAGAGCTTGACTATCTTTTCGTCGATTCCGTCGATTTTTTCGCGAAGTTCCTCAAGTTTTTTTGACATTTTATTTTTCCTCCTTGAAAATTTCCCGAGCTTTCATATTTTATCCGTATTGCGTTCAAGCAGCGCGTCGAGCGTCACCATCGCCGCCGCGGCTTCGACCACCGGGACGGCCCTCTGCACGACGCACGGGTCGTGGCGTCCGGTTATCTGAAGCTCTTCTTCCTTCATCGCCGAGAGCGAGACGGTGCGCTGCGGCTTCAGTATCGAGGGCGTGGGCTTGAAGGCGGCGCGGAAGATTACCGGCATTCCGTCGCTTATGCCGCCGAGTATGCCGCCCGCGTTGTTCGTGCGCGTCGCTATTTCGCCGCCGTCGAGCGTTAATTCGTCGTTGTGCTCCGAGCCGCGCATGATCGCCGCTCCGAAGCCCGAGCCAAACTCCACGCCCTTGACCGCGGGGATTGCGAACAGCGCCGCGGACAATCTGCTTTCGAGCCCGGCGAACATCGGCGAGCCTACGCCCGCCGGCAATCCGGTTACGATGCACTCGACGACGCCGCCGACGGAATCGCCCTCGGCTTTCGCCGCGAGTATCGCCTCTCGCATCCTCTCCCCCGCCGCCTCGTCGAGCACCGGGAACGGCGCGGATTTGACGCGGTCGAGAGTTTCCTTCGTCTCGCCGAGCGCGTTGAAGCGCCGGTCGTTTATCCCCGCTATCGAAAGTATGTGAGCGCCTATCTCTATTCCGCGCCGCGCGAGAAGCTGCGCGCATATCCCGCCCGCAATGCAGAGCGGCGCTGTGAGGCGGCCCGAGAAGTGGCCGCCGCCCCGTCCGTCCTGGAAGCCGCGGTATTTAATTTCGGCGGTGAGGTCTGCGTGACCGGGGCGAGGAAGGTCGCGCAGCTTGTCGTAATCCTTCGAGCGCGTGTCTCCGTTTTTGATTATCGCGGTCAGCGGAGCGCCGCAGGTGCGCCCGTTGTGCAGGCCGCAGATTATATGCGGCTCGTCGGCCTCGCGGCGCGCCGTTGATTCCGCGGAGCGCCCCGGCGCGCGGCGCAGCATGAAGGAGCGCAGCGCCTCTTCGTCGACCGCTTCGCCCGCGGGCAGGCCGTCTATTGTCACGCCTATGCACTCGGCGTGCGACTGCCCGAATATGGAGATGTGAATTTCTTTTCCGAAGTACGAGCCCATCTATTCGTCCTCTAGTTCCTCGACATATCCGCCGAGGCGTTTGTATTCCGTCCAGAAGCTCGGATACGACTTTTTGACGCACTCCGCGCCGTCGAGCACGATGCGCTTATTGCAGCGCGTCGCCGCCACAGCCGCCATCATCGCGATGCGGTGGTCGCCGCAGCAGGATATTTCGACGCCGCCGTTCAGGCTGTCGAGGCCGCATATCGTTATGCCGTCGCGCTCCTCGACCGCGCAGCCGCCGAGCGCATTGATGACGGACGTGACAGTGGAAAGCCTATCGCTCTCCTTCATGCGCAGACGCGCCGCGTTGCGGAAGCTCGTCACCATGCCCTCTCCGCGCACCGCCGCAGCCGCCGCCGCGGGAGGCAGAAGGTCTGGACAGTCCGATATGTCGATTTCAACGTTTTTCAATTCTTTATCGGCGAGGGTTTCCGCGATGGCGATTCCGTGCGCGCGGTCGCCCTGCATCGAGGCGTCGTCCATGCCCCTGATCCTTATGCCGCAGCCGAGCACGTTCGCCATCATCCAGAAGGCCGCCTGCGACCAGTCGGCCTCGACGGAGGCGCTAAACGGCGCGTAGCTCTGCCCGCCGCGTATCGCGTAGCTTCCGTTTCCGCCCTCTATCTCGACTCCGGCTTTCATCTGCGCGCCCCTCGTCATATCGACGTAGGGCAGCGATTCTAGCCTCGTCGAGGCCGCGAGCGCCGAGTCGCCGGAGAGCAGCGGCAGGGCGAAGAGCAGGCCGCTGAAGAACTGGCTTGACACGTCGCCGCGCATCAGATATTCGCCCGGCGTAAGCTTGCCGGAAACTTCAAGCGTTTCCTTCGCGTAGGAAAAATTTATCCCCTTCTCCATGAAGAGGTCGAGATACGGCCCCTGCGGCCGCTTCATAAGGCGGCCCATGCCGGTGAAGCGGCCGTGTCCGTAGAGCGCCAGCGCTATCGGGATGAAGAAGCGCAGCGTGGAGCCGCTTTCGCCGCACTCGAAAAGCTGCGTCCCGTCGGCTCCGCGTCCCGCCGTGCCCGTTACTTCGATGATTTTGCTGTCTATGCGCCGCCAGCTCGCGCCGATACATTTGAGGCTTTTCAGCGTCGCCTTGACGTCGTCGGAGAAATGAAGATTTGATATTACGGAGCTTCCGTCGGCGAGCGCCGCGCATATCAGCGTCCTGTGCGCCATGCTCTTGCTCGGCGGAGGCGTCACGCTGCCGAACAGCGGACGCGGCTTTATAAGAACCCTCATCTCACGTCCTCCGCCAGCGCGAGCAGCCGCTCGCGTTCAATCGGGTAAATCTCAGCCTCGCCGAGCTCCTTCAGAAGAATCAGCCGGACCGACGAGCCCGAGCTCTTTTTGTCGAGCGACACTGCCTCGCGCATAATCTCGGACGGGCATTCGATTTTTTGGGGCAGTTTATATTGTTCGAGTATCTCGCGAATTTGCGTTTCCGTCTCGCGCGGCGTGACTCCGAGCACCGTTCCTATCCGCGCGACGGAGACCATGCCCGCGGCGACGGCCTGTCCGTGCGTCCATGTTTTGTAGCCGCCGGCAAGCTCGTAGGCGTGGCCGAGCGTGTGGCCGAAATTCAGTATCATGCGCGCGCCGGTGTCGCGCTCGTCCTCCATTACGAGCGCGCGCTTGATGTCGCAGCAGGTATAGATTACGTCTTCGATTTCAGACATGACGCCCGCTCTGCCGCCGAGCTCCGCGAGCCTGCGGAAGAGCGTTGCGTCGCGGATGCAGCCGTATTTTATGACCTCCGCCATACCGTCGGAGAAGGTCCCGTCGCTCAGCGTTTCGAGGCAGTCCGGGTCGATGAGCACGCCCTTCGGCTGCCAGAAGGCCCCAGCGAGGTTCTTCCCCGCTTTCAAATCTATGCCGACCTTGCCGCCGACGGACGAATCGACCTGCGCGAGCAGCGTCGTCGGGACCTGTATGAAATTCACGCCGCGCAGAACCGTCGCCGCGGCGAAGCCAGCGAGGTCTCCGACCACGCCGCCGCCGAGCGCGACTACCGCGTCGCTGCGCGTTAGGCCGAAGGCCGCCATAGCCTCCCATATTTCGACAAGCTTTTCCGGCGACTTCGACTCCTCGCCCGCCGGCACTACGTGCAGGCGGACCTTATAACCCGCGGCTTCGAGCGAAGAGACCGCGCGCGCGCCGTAAATTCCGCCGACGGTCTCGTCGGTGACGGCGAAGACGCGCTCCGCCTTCGGCATCAGCTCGCGGCACTTCGCGGGAAGCGAGCCTAGCGCGCCGCGTCTTATCTCGATGTCGTACTCCCTTCCGGGAAGAGCCACTCTCAGAGTTCTGCCGTTCATCTCCCCGCCCTCCTTTCGCATTCGACGCCCTCGGCGAGAAGCGCGGCAAGGCGCGGCTCGTCCGAGGCTTCGAGCGCTTCGCGGTATTCCGCGAGATGCTTTATCATCAGGTTGATTTCATTTATAAGGTAGTCTTTGTTGTCGATGAAGAGCTCCGTCCACATAGACGGGTTTAGCTTCGCGACGCGTGTGAGGTCAGCGTAGCTTCCCGCGGAGTAGCCGGCGTGCTCCTGCGCGCGCGGGCTCTTGACGTATGCGTTCGAGACCACGTGGCACATCTGCGAGGTGAAGGCTATCATCTCGTCGTGATGCTCCGCCGTCGTTATCGTAAATCTGCCGAAGCCCGCGGGCGCGAGCAGCTCCTTCGCCATTTCAACGAGGGCCGCGCCGCCCTCCGCGGGCGGAACTATTATCATCGAAGCGCCTTTGAACATATCCGCGCGGCTGTTGGAGAAACCGGAAAACTGTATCCCCGCCATCGGATGGCCGCCGAGAAAGCGTAAGCCGTGCTCCTTCGCGAGGGCGAAGCCCGCTTCGCATACGGAGCGCTTCACGCCGCAGCAGTCCATGACGAGGCCGCATCCGCTGAGATGCGGGGCAGTTTTTGTCAAATACTCGACGGCTGCCGCGGGATATAACGCGACGAGAATTAAATCGCATTCCTTCGCGTTCCCGTTCGTCAGCTCCCCCGCTACGGCTCTGGCCTCAGCCGCTTCGCGCATGACTGCGGCCTCCGCGTCATAGCCGAGCACGCGCGCGCCGCACGCGGCGTAGGCGCGTGCGAATGAGCCGCCTATCAGGCCGAGGCCCGCTATTCCTACCGTGAGCCGGACTTTGTCCGCCATAGCTTAATCTTCCGCGAGAGCCGCGGCGCGGACGCGGCGCACGGCCTTCACCACGTCGTCGAACTGCTCCGGACGCAGCGACTGCGCGCCGTCGCAGAGCGCGTGCTGCGGGTCGTTGTGAACCTCGATGATGAGGCCGTCCGCGCCGCAGGCCGCCGCCGCCATCGACATGCTCTTAACGTAGCGCGCGACGCCGGTCGCGTGGCTCGGGTCGACTATCACGGGCAGGTGCGAAAGCTCGTGCAGCACGCATACCGCGCTGAGGTCGAGCGTGTTGCGCGTCGCGGTCTCGAAGGTGCGTATGCCGCGCTCGCAGAGGATTATGTTCTCGTTGCCGTTCGACATGATGTACTCCGCGCTCATGAGCAGCTCTTTAATCGTGTTCGCGAGGCCGCGCTTGATGAGTATCGGCTTGCGCGTCTTGCCGAGCTCCTTCAGCAGCTCGAAGTTCTGCATGTTGCGCGCGCCGACCTGAATCACGTCTACGTCCTCGAAGAGCGGCAGATGGTTCGCGTTCATGATTTCCGTGACTATCGGCAGCCCCGTCTCTTTTTTAGCCTCGAGCAGAAGGTTGATGCCGTCGGCCTTGAGCCCCTGGAAGTCGTAGGGCGACGTGCGCGGCTTGAACGCGCCGCCGCGCAGCATCGTCGCGCCCGAGGCCTTGACGCTCTTCGCGACGGAGATAATCTGCTCCTCGCTCTCGACCGAGCACGGCCCCGCGATTATCGCGAAACTTCCGTGGCCTATGGGGATCTGCTCTTCCCCGACCTTCACGACGGAGTCGAGCGGATGGAATTTCCTGTTGGCGTTCTTGAAGGGCTCGGAGACGTGCTTCACGCTCTCGACGATGTCGAGGCCGGAGAGAAGTTCGTCGTCGAGCTTGCTGATGTCGCCGATTACGCCGATTATCGTCGTGTAGTCCCCCTTCGAAAGGTGCGTGCGCAGCCCCTGCGCCTCTATCCACTTCACAAGGTCGTGTATGCGTTCTTCCTTAGCGTCCGGTTTTACTATAATTATCATCTCTGTGTCCCTCCTGAAAATTTTCCGCGCCTTACGCGGCCAATAAAAAAAGCCTGCGGTGAAGTTGTACATTCACCGCAGGCTTTGATTTCTCTTGATTCCGTTTGTTTTGAGAAAAGCGTTTCGCAGCAAAAGACACCTTCACTTATTTAGCTTTGGTTGCTAAAAAAGTAAAAGTATCCAAAAAAGAACTGATAAGCCGCGAACTGCTTCATTATCCAAAAACTCTCCTTTTGTTCGGGTTTGACCCGACGGTGAAAATCCTAGCACCGCAAAACTTTGTTGTCAACAGGAAATTTGTAACGAAAAGCTGAACAAAACGCCCGCTGCATAAAACGCGCGCCGCCCCGTAAAGCTTCGCGGAGCGGCGCGCCTTCGTCCCTCTGCCGGACTTTCTACTGCGCCATGCGCTCGAGCAGCTTCAGCGCCTCTTCTATCTTCGAATTCGGCTCGTCGGTCTGGAGCGCCTCGCGCACGCAGTGCCTTATGTGCGCCTGCAATATATCCTGATTCGCGCGCTTCAGCAGAGACTGCGTCGCGACGAGCTGATAGGAGATGTCCACGCAGTAGCGGTCCTCCTCTATCATGCGCAGGATGCCGTCGAGCTGCCCGCGCGCGATCTTGATTTTGCGGCTTACCTCGGCTTTGTCCGCCTTCATGCGGCCTCTACGCCCGTGACCTCGTAGCCCGCGTCGGTGACGGCCTTCGCGAGCACGGCGTCATCGACCTCCGCGCCGAGCGTGACCGCCGCCGTCTTGGCTTCGAGCGAAACCTCCACCGCCTCCACGCCCGCGACGTTCTTCAGCGCCTGCGTCACGTGCTTCACGCACATCTGGCACATCATGCCCTCCACATGCAGAACCTTCTTCATCTTCAAATCTTCTCCCTTCGTCTCTTTTATAGCCGCCGTCTTGTCCTCGACGGTTATTGCCGCGACATTGCACCGCGCGCCGGATTTTTCGCCGCCGCCTTCGGCGACTGCAGCGGCTGCGAATTTAGGCTTGAACAGGCGCAGCCGCAGCGCGTTCGAAACCACGAACACCGAGCTGAAGCTCATCGCCAGCGCGCCGATCATGGGGCTGAGCTTGAGGCCGAACGACGGATAGAAAATCCCCGCCGCGACAGGAATACATATCGTATTATAGAACAGCGCCCAGAAAAGGTTCTCTTTTATGTTGCGGATGACGGCCTTGCCGAGCTGTATAGCGCCAGCGACGTCGAGCAGGTCGCTGCGCATCAGCACGACCCCCGCCGACTCTATCGCCACGTCCGTCCCCGCGCCTATTGCTATGCCTACGTCCGCGCGCGCGAGTGCGGGAGCGTCGTTGATGCCGTCGCCGACCATCGCGACCTTCTGGCCAGACTCCTGAATGCGGCGGACTTCTTTCTCCTTGTCCTGCGGCAGCACCTCGGCGATAACCTCGTCCGCGCCGACCTCGCGCTGTATCGCGCGCGCCGTGCGCTCGTTGTCGCCGGTCAGCATGACGACCTTTATACCCATTTCATGCAGCTCGTTCACGGCGCGGCGGCTCGTCGGCTTCACGACGTCGGCGAGCGCGATTATCCCGATGAACCTTCCGTCGCGGACGAAGAAGAGCGGCGTCTTGCCCTCGTCTGCGAGCTTCTCTTCAAGCTCCTTCTCCCTGCCGCCGTAAAGGCCGAACTCCTCCATCAGCTTTCTGTTGCCGCCGCAGACGAGCGCGCCGTCTATTTTTCCCCTCACGCCCTTGCCCGGCTCCTGCGCGAAATCGGCGACGGGCTTTAAGGGCAGTTTATCCTCCGCCGCTTTCGCAGCTATCGCCTCGCCAAGCGGATGGCCCGAATATTTTTCAAGCGACGCCGCGAGCGTCAGGAACTCCTCCGCGCTCATCTCCGAACGATGCAGCACATCCGTCACGGCTGGCTCGCCGCGCGTTATCGTACCAGTCTTGTCTAGGACGACGGTCTTAACGTCGTGCGCCGTCTCGAGCGCCTCGGCGGATTTTATCAGAATTCCGTTCGTTGCGCCACGCCCCGTGCCTACCATGATCGCCGTCGGCGTAGCAAGGCCGAGCGCGCAGGGACACGAAATTACCAGCACCGCGATGGCGACCGAAAGCGCGAACTCGACGCTCTCGCCCGCTATCAGCCATCCCGCCGCGGTGACGAGCGCTATAACGATGACGACCGGCACGAAAACGCCGCTTACCTTGTCCGCGAGCTTAGCGATAGGGGCCTTCGAGCTCGTCGCCTCGTCCACAAGCCGCACTATCTGCGCGAGCGCCGTCTCGTCGCCGACGCCCGTCGCGCGCATTTTGAGATACCCGGACTTGACCGTCGTCGCGCCTATCAGCTTGTCGCCCGGCTGCTTCTCGACCGGTATGCTCTCGCCCGTTATCGCCGACTCGTCGACCGCGGCGTGGCCCTCCGTCAGCACGCCGTCGACCGGCACGGCCTGGCCAGCGCGCACCACGACGATCTCGCCCTTCTCGACCTCTTCGACCGGAATTTCAGCCTCGACGCCGCCGCGAACGACGAAAGCCGTCTTTGGCGCGAGGTTCATCAGCTTGTTGATTGCGTCCGAAGTGCGCCCCTTCGCGCGAGCCTCGAAGAACTTCCCCACCGTGATGAGCGTCAGTATCATGCCCGCCGACTCGAAATAAAGGTCCATCGAGAACATGCTCACCATCTCGAGGTCTCCGTGGCCGAGGCCGAATGCGATTTTATAGAGCGCGTACACGCCGTAGACGAGAGCCGCGCTCGAGCCGAGAGCGATGAGCGAATCCATATTCGGCGCGCCGTGCGCCAGCGACGTAAAGCCGACGCGGAAGAACTTGAAGTTGATGAACACGATGGGAACGGTAAGCAGGAACAGCGTCAGCGCGAAAATCATCGCGTTCTCCGTCCCGTGGAAAAACGCGGGAAGCGGCCAGCCCATCATGTGCCCCATCGAAATATAGAAAAGCGGCACTGCGAATACAACCGAGGCCATAAGCCGCCGCCATATCTTCTCGTATTCCTGTTTCGCTATATCCACGGGCGACGGCGCGGCCTTAGCCTTCGGCCCGGCGCTTCCCTTCTCCTCGCGCAGCGAAGCGCCGTACCCGGCCTTCACGACCGCCTCGACGATTCCCTCCGAAGTCAGCGCGGCCTCGTCGTACTCGACGGTCATGCTGTTCTTCAATAAATTTACGGAAACCTCTTTTATCCCAGGCAGCTTCGCGACGCTCTTCTCCACGCGCGCGGAGCAGGCCGCGCAGCTCATGCCGGTAACGTCGAAATGATCCTTTCTCATACATCTATGCTCCTTTGCCTCAAAGCTCAAATACCTACCCCCTGTGGGGGTATATGGATTATACCGCGCTAACTCGCCTTTGTACAGCGGCGCTGGTGTGCTTCGACATACAAGGTTGGATAACAAAATGGAATTCTGTTGTCGCTCTGCTGTATAATATCCGCGGAAGGGCCTTTGGCAGTAATGCCGGGTCTGCCAGCTCAAGGGATTTCCCCCGGCAGGAAGGGGGAATGAGAATGGCTAAGAATGATAAAGGCCGCTCATTTTATGAATGGGCGACCCTAATCATTAAACTGCTGACAGCGCTGGCGGCGCTCGTCGCAGCCGTGACGGAATTGCTCCGTCTCTCTTAGTTTGACTCAAAGCTCGGCCTTAAGCGTCTAGGCTGAGTTCCCGTCTCAGCTTGGACAGGCCGGGAGAGGATTCATCCCCCGTTATCCCTTCCGGCGGGGGCCTCTCTTTACTTCGTATTATACCATCTTTCCCGCCTCGCGCTATCTATCGGACATTCAGCATTTCAGCCCAACCGCACAGCTTTTGTAAAATCTTCGCCGCGTCCCCACCATTGGAGGCAATTTCATCCAAAGGAGGGGACTGTCATGTCCTATACGGAAAATCCGCGGAGCGTGCTCTGCTCCGCGGGCGTGTGCTGCGGGACGTGCGGCGTGGAGGCGGAGCTTGAAGCATACGCGCCGCTCGTGCGTTCGGTCGCTTGGCGCTACGCGGGGCGCGGCGCGGAATTTGAGGATTTGATGCAGGAGGGGTGCCTCGCGCTGCTCGTGCTTATACCGAGGTGCCCTGACAGGCGCTGGCTTGCGCGTTACCTCAAAACCAACCTTCCGGGCTACGTGCGCGACGCGGCGGCGAGAATGAGAAAACCGATAACGAACGGAGGCGAGACCATGACGGAAGAACTTGAAGCGACGCTCGGCAGAGACGAGGAACGCTACGAAGAGACGGAGCTGCGCGAAACGCTCGAGCGTCTGCTCACGCGCGAGGAGCTCGACATAACGCAGGCGCTCGTCGAGGGCTTCACGCAGGCGGAGATAGCGCGCGGCCTCAGCGTAACGCAGCAGGCCGTAGCCGCGCGCGTCAAGAAAATCCGCGCGAAGCTGCGAAGCTCATTCTACGGCGAAAACGGCGAAACGCGGCGAAGGTGACGCGCAGACGAGACAAATGGAAAAATCAAACTCTTGCAAAAATATGTAACTTGTGTAAAATATCGCTAAATATGCGCGAAACGCGCGGATTTTTTCAAGAAGGGTGCACTAGTCAACAAAAATTGGACATTAGACTTTTCTAATCCTGTACAATAGGGG
>DHCMC07803__coassemble_519_pt1 | contig 90405 bp, 73 predicted proteins | sample DHCMC07803__metabat2_low_PE_027 | metagenome-assembled genome bin DHCMC07803
ATATCTTGTCTCATTTCTACCCCCTGCGTGTACAGGATTAGTTTAGCAGTGCACTCTGGGACGCCTATCAGCGCATGGACGCGATGGGCGGCGACATCTACCGCCGCATGGACGACCTGCGCGAGGATGTGAATATCGTCGGAGCGCACGCGGCGGCTCTCTCCGGGCTTCACCCAATCGACTATAACCCCTACGAGCCGACTACGCTTTCCGCCGCTGTCGGCACGTACCGCGACGAGTACGCGGTGGCGGTCGGAGTTTTCCACTACACGCGCGAGAACGTGATGTTCAACCTCGGCGCGTCGCTCTGCTCAGACGGCGACATCATGGGCCGCGCGGGCGTGAGCTTCACGCTCGGCAAGTCTTCGAAGAAGCAGCCGCTTCCGCCGAAGGATATGAACGAGGTGCAGGCTCAGCTCGCGCAGGTTCAGCAGGCGCTGTTTGAGCTGAAGGCGGAGAACAAGGAACTGAGGGAAAAGCTCGAAGCGCAGCGCTAGGCGCGCGGCTTCGGCTACAACGCGCTCCCAACAGCGCACGGCGGGGGGCCCCGGCGCTCCCCCGCCGTTTTATATACCCGCCGCGCCCCACGCGGGCGCGTGAGTTGAAACGCTTATGTTGCGATTATAACGCAGAAAGCGAGCCGCTCCCCCGGCCCGGGCGGGAGAGCGGACAGCAGAGCCCCGACGCGCTTCGGCACGCCGGGGCTCTCCGCATTTTGACGAAAATTGACGCCGTCTTTAGAAGCATATATAATGAAGCCAGCAATAAAGGTGGGCTAACACCTGAATAAACCCGATATCATTCCCGGACGGATGTGCCGGACGGTCGGCGGGCGACGGAAAATCCCGATACTTATTGCCGGACGAATGCGCCGGACGGTCGGCGGGCGACGGAAAAATCAGCCGTGAAAGAGGCTATGCGGAGCTGCGGTTCCGATGTGCCTCTTTCTTTTTTGCCTGAATGAACGCGAAAATTGACGCCGTATTCAGCGCAGGATATAATGAAGCTGGCAACACGGTGGGCTGACACCAGTAAGAATCCGAAAATCGAGCGGGACGTATGAAGCCGCGTGTCGGCGGGCGACGATAAAACCCGAAAGACGTGCCGGACGAATGAACCGGCGGGTTGGCGGACAACGATAAAATCAGCCAAGGCAAAGAGAGGCCATGCCGCGCTTCGGCGCCGTCAGACCTCTCTTTTTTAATAATTAAGTTCTTATGACATCTCTCTGCACGAATTTAGAAATCTGCGCCTATGGATGGTGTGCGGCTCTATGCGTGAAACGGAAAAAATAATGGAGTACGCCAGGCTTTCGGGGGCGTCGTACAAAGCGCCCGCGGAGATGGCGTATTTTCTCACGTCCGACCCTACCGGCATGAAGTACGCTATGGCGGGTTGGCGCGACGTGAAGGCGAGCGGCTTTCAGTGTTATCTGCTGAAGGACCGCTCGGAGGGCGGCTATGTCTTCGCCTTCCGCGGCACGGAGTTTATCCGCGAGCCTGTCAAGGACACGATCCTCACCGACGCGCACATGATGCTTTTCGGCCCGCCGCCGCAGATGTACGACGCGCTTGCGTTCGCGGCGGAGATGCAGAAGAAGTACGGATTTTCCGAAAGGGAGGCCGTCTGCACGGGCCACAGCCTCGGCGGCACGCTCGCCGCCATGACGGGCTACGTCTTCGGCTTCGAGGCCTACGCATTCAATCCATACGGCATAGGGAAGCTGACGGGCTCGGCGGACGGCGGCGCGGAAGGCGGCGGAGATATAGCCGCGTATATGAAGAAGCTCGGCGTCACGGTGAGAAAGAACCGCGAGACTATTCACAGCTTCGTCAATATCGGCATGTTCGAGCAGGATTTCGTCGCTGGGCTGCTCACCTCTGCGACGGCCTCGCACCATGTCGGCAGCGTCCATTATCTAAAGGACGCGCCGGGCAACTGGTTCAGCATCGCCGACAAGCACACTATAGGAAAAACGCTCGAAAACCTCGGCGAGCGGCGCTGGGCCGATGAGTCGGAGGCGCGGAATTATCTGCTGAGGCGCTGCGAGGAGTGGCTGGGCTGCGGCGATCTGCCGCAAGCTATACGGACGGCGCTGCGCCCGCGCGGGAACGCGGCCTGGAAGTACAGACGCGAGCGGATAAGACGCCGGATAAGCGCTCTGCGGGAAAGGATTTTGCGCGAAAGGGACGAATGAGCGGACAGAGGCGTTGTTTTTCCACTTATTAGCTGAGTGAGTATATACTCCCGTAACTTTACTCGAAAGACGGCCATATCGTCACCCCGCGCTCCGACGCGGGGTCTAGCGTCTTTAATTCCCATACGTTACGGTATTTGACGACGCTGGATTCCGCGTCAAGCGCGGAATGACGATTAACAGGCGTTTTCTTTAAATAGTTGGTGAGTAAAAATGCAAGCGCCGCGCCGTTCCGTGAAATCGGAAACGGCGCGGCGCTTTTATGCTTAGCTGGATTTAACTCGTCGTTAATGCTTGTGTCCGCCGCACTCGGCCGCGTCGCCGGTCAGGGTCTCTACGGCGTGGCGCAGGCCGCCTTCTATTGCTTCGAAGCACTGCTCTACTCCGCGGCGGCTTCCGGGGAAGGCTACGGCGAGGGTGCGGCCCGTTATTACGGCGACGGAGCGCGTGAGGAAGGAGCGGCCCGTGTATTTGAGCGTCTCTACGCGCATCATCTCGCCGAAGCCGGGGACGACTTTGTCTGCTATCGAAAGGAGCGCCTCGGGCGTGTTGTCGCGCTGCGAGAGGCCGGTGCCGCCGGTCGTGAGGACGAGGTTTATCCCCGCTTCGGCCCACGCCATGACGGCGGCGCATATTTCCTCGGGGTCGTCGGGGACGATTTTTTTGTCCTCGGTGACGCAGCCGCGCATGAAGGCGAGCCGTTCGAGCTCCGGCCCCGCGGTGTCCTCGCGCTCTCCCCTGCTGCCTTTGTCGCTGACCGTAAGCACGGCGGTGCGTATCGCGGGCCATATCTCGGCTGGCTCGGAGACGCCGAGGAATCCCGCGCGGCATACGCGGAAATGTCCGTCCTGCCAGCGCAGCAGCGTCGCGCCGTATTTGCCGACGGAGAGGAAGTCTCCTTCGCTGAGCTTGGCGTCTGGCGGAAGCACGACGGTCATCGCCGCGGCGCGTTCCTCGCCGTCGAGCGGCTCTCCGGCGCGTGCCCAGAGCACCGGCGTCTCGACGTCGTTGATGCAGACGTTTCCCTCCCTGTTGGTGCTGACGTAGCAGAGCGTGTGGTCGCCTATCAGCGACGGCGCGTAAAGCCTGAGTATTCTCATCATTCTCCGTAACCCCTTCCGGCGTTCCATTCGCCGCTCTTGCCTCCGGTCTTGCGGAGCAGGCGGATGTCCTTGATTACCATTCCTTTGTCTATTCCCTTGCACATGTCGTAGAAGGTGAGCGCCGCGACGGATACGCCGGTCAGCGCCTCCATCTCCACGCCGGTCACCTCGGAGGCCGTGGCCTCGCAGGTTATCTTCAGCGCTTTTTTCTCGTGGTCGAGCTCGCAGCGCACCTTTACGTTGTCTAGCCGTATCGTGTGGCAGAGCGGTATCAGGTCGGGCGTGCGCTTCGCGCCCATTATGCCGCCGAGCTCCGCTATCGAGAAGGGGTCGCCCTTCTTGACGGCTCCGTTCGATACTGTCTTGTATATCTCGTCGGGCAGGTAGAGCCAGCCTTCCGCCCACGCCGTGCGTTTCGTGACGGACTTGCCGCTTACGTCTACGAGCGTGGGCCGCCCGTCTGCGTCGAAATGCGTGTATTCGCCCATGTTTTTAACCTCCGATTCCGGACATGTGGAGCGTGCCGGTCTTTACGTCGCTCCAGCAGCGCGGCTTGGCGCGCGCCGCAGAGAGCAGTGTTTCGCGCAGCGCATCCGCGTCCCTGCGTTCTATTATATCCTTCAGCGGCGTTTCGTTCTCGCTGAAAAGGCATGTCCGCAGGCCGCCCTCCGCAGAGACGCGCAGGCGGTTGCAGCTTTTGCAGAAGTGGTTCGAGACGGCGTCGATTACGCCGATTCTGCGCCCCGTCGCTTCGTTGACGAAATACTGCGCCGGGCCGTCGGAGTTTGTGCCGCCGCGCTCTTCCCTTATCCAGCGGCCGCCGGGGAGCATGGAGAGGATTTCTTCGCCGCTTATGAAGGCTTCCTTCGTCCACACGTCGTCCTCGAGCGGCATGAATTCTATGAGCCGCAGCAGAAGGCCGTGTTCCTCCGCAAATTCAAGCAGCCGCTCCACTTCTCCGTCGTTGAAGCCGCGGATGAGCACCGTGTTGAGCTTTATGTTCGAAAGCCCCGCGCGCTTCGCGGCCCTGATTCCCGCGTAGACGCGCTCGATGTCGCCTATGCGCGTGATTTTGCGGAATTTTTCCGGGTCGAGCGTGTCGAGGCTGATGTTGAGCGAGTGAAGCCCCGCCTGCGCGAGCCCCTCCGCGTATTCCTCAAGCAGCGAAGCGTTGGTCGTAAGGGCAGTTTTTATATGCGGCATCTCGGCGTGGAGGCTCTGCAAAAACGGCACAAGCCCTTTGCGCACAAGCGGCTCGCCGCCCGTGAAGCGAAATTTTCCGACGCCGAGCTCCGCGAAGGCCCCGCACAGAAAGGCGATGTCCTCGTAGCGCAGTATGTCCCTGTGGCTGAGGCACTTGACGCCCTCCTCCGGCATACAGTAGGTGCAGCGGAAGTTGCAGCGGTCCGTCACAGATATGCGGACGTAGTTCAGCCTGCGCCCGAAGCCGTCGACGAGCTCGCCTAGGGCCATCTGTAGCCGCCCATTTCCTCGACCTTCGCGCGCCACTCCGCGTCGTGCAGGCTGTCGAGCAGCGCGACGATGCCCGGATGGTTCATGTATTCCTCGGGGATGACGAGCTCGTAGGGCTCTTCGGTCAGCGGGATGAAGTCCAGGCCGAGCGCGTCTGCGGCGGATTTTATGCCGAGCGTCGCGTCGGCGAGGCCGGTGTAGACGCGGTTAGCCGCCTCCATGTGCGTCGTGCATATCTGCGAATAGCCCTTTATCTCCTCCGCGGGCTTTCCGTGCTCCCTGAGCAGGTGGTCGAAGAGGACGCGCGTCCCCGCGCCGGGCTGGCGGTTCGAGAATACCACATCCTTTTCGCAGAGGTCAGCGAAGTTATGGATTCCTTTCGGATTGCCGCGCGCGACGATGATTCCCTGCGTCCGGTAGAATACGAGGACGCGGTTCCATTTTCTGCCGTTCGCGAAGCGCTCTATGAAAACGTCGTTGTAGCCTCCGGTCGATTCGTCGAGCAGGTGCGCCGCAGCGAAGTGGCATTCGCCGCGCGAGAGCGCCGCGAGGCCGCCCATGCTGCCGACGGTGCGCGAGGCGAAATCCGCGCCGCGCCGCCGGACGGGCGTCACGAGAAGCTGTATCGCGGGGTCGTCTGAGCCCTGGAAGAGCGCGCGGCGGCCGTAGTCGACTTTGCGCGTCATCCACAGATTTATCTCGGTCTCTTTCTCACATTCGAGCGCCGAGGGCGGCAGCATCGCTATCGCGTCCGACTCGGCGAGCGCCCAGAGCACGCTCGCGCCGGAGGTCAGCGCCCAGGCGTAGAGCTTGTTGCCGACGCGCGCCGTTTTGACGCGCAGCCATTCTTCTATGCCGGCGGGCGAAGAGTGCTGGACGAGCAGCTTCGCGGTACGGCTTTCGAGCGTCCCTATCGCGTCCTTTATCATTTCCGTCTGTTCCGACGCGCGGCCCGTGAGCAGGCGCAGCAGAGGATAGACGAGCGACCAGAGCGTGACCGCGGTGGACATCGGGAAGCCGGGAAGGCAGATAACGGGTTTGCCGTTGATGACCGCCGCCATCGCGGGACGGCCCGGCTTGACGCGCACGCCGCGGAACAAAACCTCGCCGAGCGACTCGAAAACTTCTATCGTGTGGTCGCGCCGCCCCTTCGCCGAGCCCGCGCCGACGAGGACTATGTCGTACTCCTTCGCGCCGCGTTCGACGTATTCTTTCAGAATTTCAAGATTGTCGGGGAGCACCGGCGCGACGTCTATCGAGCAGCCCCAGCGGCGGAACGACGCCGAGATGAACAAAGAGTTGCTCTCCGCGACTGTTCCGGAACGCTGCTGCTCGCGCGCGAGCCACTCCTCGCGCGGTATGATTTCGTCGCCGGTCGGGATGAAGAGCGTCCTCAGCGCGCCGTAGACGGGGACCTCGTCGATTCCCGCGCAGAGGAAGAGCGAGATAAGCGCGGGAGAGACAGTCTCGCCCTCGCGCGCGATTATCTGCCCCGCCATCACATCCTCGCCGAGCGGACGGACGTTCGCCGAAGGCGTCAGCGGCTTGAAAACGGAGAGCGTCTCGCCCTCCATAGACGAATCCTCCACCATGAGCACGCAGTCGGCCCATTCCGGCAGGGCCGCGCCGGTGTTCATCCACTGCCACTTCCCCGCCCCGACCTTCGCGGGCGTCGCGGCGGACGCGCCCGCCGTGTCAGCGGAACGCAGCGCGTAGCCGTCGACCGCAGAGGCGGCGTAGTGCGGCACGTTGCGCCCCGCCAAGATGTCCTCGGCGAGCACATGGTCGAGAGCCGCCGTGATTTCCATTTTCGTTTTGAATTTGTCCGCGTCCTTCGCGAACTTCGTCTCTAAAATTTTCCACGCTTCCGCGAGCGTGATATGTTCAGGGAAATTTACCGCCATAGCCACACCTCCGCAAATTCTCCCGCGCGAGCGGTCTCGCGGTCCTCGGGTATTCTGATGAAGCCGCACGCGCCCGATAGTATCGATATATAGCCGGACTTCGCCGCGAGCGGCGAGACTGTGCCGTCCGCGTTCACGGCGCAGGGGAAGAACTCCTCCGGCCCCGTGCGCGCCGCGAGGTCGCAGGCGAGCGGCATCCGCGTCCGCGTCCAGCACTCGCGCTCCTCCGCGCCTATGAGACGCAGAAGCAGCGGAATAAGCACAGTAAATCCGACCGTGAAGCACGAAAGCGGATGGCCCGGCAGACTGACGGCGAGCTTATGCGCCGCCGCGTCCGCCGCTATGAGCGTCGGCTTTCCCGGCGCGACGTTGATTCCGCGCACGAGCAGCCCAGGCTCCGGCAGCGACTCGAAGAGCCGCGAGCAGTGGTCGCGCACGCCGACGGACGAGCCGCCGCTCAGAATCAACACGTCGCAGGCGGCGAGCTCCTCGCGGAAGCGGCGCTCGAATTCCGCGCCGTCGTCCGAGGCTATGCCCCTGTACTCGGCGGGAAAGCCGAAGCGCGAGAGCAATGTTTTGACGCTCCATCCGTTCACGTCGCGCACCGCGCCAAGGCGCGGGTTCTGCTCCTCGGCGGGCACTATTTCGTCGCCGGTCGATAAAATTGAAATTTTGAGGTCCGCGACGGGCAGTTTCGCGCGGCCTATAGCCGCGAGGACGCTTATCGTCCGAAAGTCTATGAGGCTTCCCGCGGGAAGGAGCTTCTCGCCCTCGGCGACCTCCTCTCCCCTGCCGATGACGTTCTCTCCGGCCTGCACGCCGCGCCGTATCTCCACCCAGCCTCCGGCCTCGGAGGTGTCTTCGAGCATGACGACGGAGTCCGCCCCCTCCGGCAGCATTCCGCCGGTCGGTATCGGGCACGCCTCCGTCAGCGAGAGCTTGAAGTCCGGCGCTTCGCCCATGCGCACCTCGCCCTTCTTCGAGAGAAAGAGCGGCGTGCCGGGCGTCGCGCCCGCCGCGTCGAGATGGTTCACGGCGTAGCCGTCGCGCAGGCTGCGGCTGAAGGGCGGATATGGCGCGGGGCTCACGACAGCTTCCGCGCAGCGGCGGCCCGCGGCTTCGCCGAGCGTTGCTTCCGTTTTTTTATAATTCCATGGGAAATTGAGACGTTTTTCTATTTCGTCGAGCGCGGCTTCGCGCGGCGCTACCTCTTTTACAAAACCCGCCATAGGATCAGCGACCTTTCGTAAGCTTTTGCATAAAGAAGGCCGGCTTCGCTTCCGTTTCCCGGAAGGAGGCCGGCTGTGATATCTATTTCACGGAGACGACGTAGACGGGGAATCCGGCTGCGGCGAGCTTCTGCGACAGCGCGCGCGCCTCGTTTTTGTCCGCGTGTCCGCGCACCCTGACCTTGTAGAACGGCTGGCCGTCGAGCTTCTCGTCCACGACGTAGGCGGAGTAGCCCTTTTCGCGCGCCTGCTTCACCGTCAGCTCCGCGCCGGAACGCGCGCGGAACCCGCCTATCTGCACGTCCCATCTCGGCCCGGAGGACTGCGACGGCTTCGGCTGCTGCGTCACGGCCGGTTTCGGCTTCGGCTTTTCCGCAGGCTTCTGGACGGGCTTCGTCACCGCGGGCTTTGGCTTTTCGGCCGGCTTCACGGTCTCCGCCGGCTCGGGCTTCTGCTCGGCAGGCGGCGTCTCGGGCGTTATCGTCGAGGTGTCGTCCATGTCGTCGATGGGCGGCAGCTCGTCGCCGTAATCGTCTCCGCCCTCATAAGGCTCCGTAACCGCCGGAGGATTGACCGTGCTCGGCAGCGGATGCTGTTCCTCGCGCGGCGGCGAGAAGAAGAAAAGCTTTATACTGAAATAAAAGAGCGCGAGCGCCATGACGACCGCCACCGGCATTATCAGGCGGCCGAGGATGTTCGACGCCGTGCTTTTTTCCTTGAAATTGCGAGTCCTGCGAGTGACCATGAAGAGAATACCTCCGTACCTGTTCCGGACGCGCCGCGCCCGCTAGATGAACCTCGCGATCTCCTCCGCCGCCCGCGCCCTGTCCCCCTCGGGCAGGCGCGTTTCGCCGTTTTCGACGGCGGCGGCGAGTGCCGCGCTTTCTTTATATCCGTACCATGCGAGACGGAATTCCGTCTCCGCTTCCTTGACTCCGGTGAGACGGAGCTGCGGGGTCTTCTTCGTTATACTCCGCATCTCCTTTTTTATTTTCTCATATTTTCCTTTAATTGTGCGGACTTCGGCGAAATTTTCCGCGCTCCACGGCGTCCGCGGCTTCGGGACGAACGGATTGACGGAGAGCGTGAGCGCGAGCCCCGTCTCGTCGATTATGCGGCGGCACAGGGCCGTTATCGCGGATACGTCCTCGTCCGTCTCGCCCGGGAGGCCGACCATGAAGTAGAGCTTTGCCTTGTCGATGCCGAGGCCGCGCGCCATCGCAAGCTTTTCGACGACGAGGTCGTTCGTGAACTTCTTGCCGCAGGCGAAGCGCAGGCCGTCGCTTCCGGTCTCCGGCGCGACTGTGACGCTGCGCCGTCCGCTCTCCGACGTCGCCGTTATCATGTCGGGCGTGAGCCTGTCGAGGCGCAGCGACGCGAAAGAGACGCCTATTTCTTTTTCTCTGAGCTTGGCGAGAAGCGGCGCGATGAACGGGTAATCCCCAGCCTCGGGCGTGACGAGCCCCGCCTGCGGAATGTCGAAGCGCGCGGTTATATCGTCGACGGCCTTTTCCACCGCCTCGAACTTCCTGAAACGCATACGCCCGAAGCACTGCGGAAGGGTGCAGTACGAGCATGAGCGCGCGCATCCGCGCTGAAGCTCGAGCAGCAAGGTTTTGCCGAAGGCCCCGCGCGGCGTTGTCCAGACGCTGTGCATCGGGTACGGCCCGTCGAGAGAAAGCTCGCGCGCTATGCGCAGATTATATTTTTCGAGCCATTCGCGCGCGTGCAGCGGCGGGACGAAAACCGTCGGAAGCTCCGCGAGCTCGCTCCACAGCTTCGCGCGGCTGCCGCCGCCGTAACGGCGCAGAACATCCGCAATGCCGCCCATCACGTCCATGCCGTCGCCGAGCACGACGAAGTCGCAGACGCCGGAGGCCGCGAGCGGGTTGATGTAGGTCAGAGCGCCGCCCATGCCGACGACGGGAAAGCCGCCCTCTTCGCGCTCCTCTGGCAGAAGAGGAATCCCCGCGCCGCGCAGCCATCTGAAAAATACCGGAATGTCGCATTCGTAGGCTATGCTCGCGGTTATCACGGGGAAGCGTTCAAGCATTGTGTCGGCGTCGGCGGAGCGGTACGGCACGGGCGAGGCGAAGAAGCGCTCGGCGGCCGCGCCGAGCTCGCGCAGCGTCTGAAAGACGTATTGATAGCCGAGGCTCGCCGAGCCGATGGAATAGTCCGCCGGATAAAAGAGAGCCCAAGGCAAATCTCCTCCCTTGGGCAGTTCTTTTATCCATTCTTCGTCTCTTCTGTACTCGTCCCAGCTCTGCCAGGCCGTGACCTTGGCGGGACGGGCGACGGAAGCGCGCTGTTTTTTCAGGAGTCGCGCCTCCGTCTTAGGAACGACGGCGTGTCGTACTGGTCTACCGGCGCGCCGCTTCTCTGGAAGAGGTCCTCGTCGCCCTGCTGCGGCGTCACGGGCTTCACCTGCTCGACCTTCTTAGGCTGCGGCTCTGGCTGCTTCTCCGGCTCTGGAGCCTTTGGCTGCTGCGGGGCGGCCATCTTCGAGGCCGTATAGTTGTTGAGATTCTTCACCGCAGCGATGTCGAGCCCCTGCGTCGTCACGCCAGTCGAGGCGGGACGCTGCGGCTGCGCGGGCTGTCTGTGCGGAAAGGCCGTCCTCGCCGGAGGCGTCTGCGGCGCAGGCTCCGGCTTTTCGTCCTTGTCGTCGAAGCCGGTCGCGATTACCGTAATCTGTATCGCATCCTCCATTTCGGGGTCGAAGACGTGGCCCCAGATGATGAAGGCGTCCTCGTCGGCGGCCTCGGTGATTATGCTTATCGCTTCGTTTATCTCGTGGATGCCGACGCTCGCGCCGCCGGTGATGTTGAAGAGTATGCCCTTCGCGCCGCTCATACGGCAGTCCATGAGCGGGCTGTTGATGGCGTTGTAGGCGGCCGTGGCGGCGCGCTTCTCGCCGTAGCCCTCGCCGATGCCCATAATCGCGGTGCCGGCGTTCGACATGATGGTCTTGACGTCCGCGAAGTCGACGTTGACGAGGCCGGGGCGTTTGATGAGGTCCGTCACGCCCTGCACGGCCTGATGGAGGACGCCGTCCGCCATCTTGAAGGCGTCGTTGACCGAGGTCTTCTTATCCGTGACGTTGAGCAGCCTGTCGTTCGGTATCACGATGAGCGCGTCGACCTTGTCACGCAGCTGCTCGATGCCCATGTTAGCCTGGCGTATCCTGCGCCGCCCCTCGAAGGTGAAGGGCAGCGTGACGACGGCGACGACTAGCGCGCCGGCCTCCTTCGCGATTCCCGCGATGACGGGCGCGGCCCCTGTGCCGGTGCCTCCGCCCATTCCGGCGGCGACGAAGACCATGTCCGCCCCTTCGACGACGGAGCGCAGTTCCTCGCGCGACTCCATAGCAGACTTGCAACCGACCTCGGGGTCGGAGCCCGCGCCGAGCCCCTTCGTCAGCTCCTTGCCGAGGATGATGCGGCACGAAGCCTCGGATAGCTCGAGGTGCGCGATGTCGGTGTTCGCGGCAATGAATTCGACGCCTGTGACGCCGCCGCGGATGATGTGGTTCAGCGCGTTGTTGCCCGCGCCGCCGACGCCTATGACCTTGATGACCTCGCGCGCCGGGAAATTCGATTTATCTAGCTGGAAAATTTCGGACATTGAATCCATAACTCAAACCTCCGCACAAAACCGCCTCTAAAAGAGGTCCTTGAACATATCGCCTATCGACTTCAAGGGGTTGAAGCCGCCCTCTTTCTTTTCCTTCGGGCCCGTCTGCGAGCCTTCGCCGACCGGCGGAGCGTAGACCTGCATCTTCGGCGCTTCCGCCTTTCCGCCGCCTATCGCGGGATTGTCGAGGTAGCGGAACGGGTCGCGCTCTCTCGTCAGGATGTATTTGATTATCCCGGCCGCCGAGGAATATTCCTGCGTGTTGCGTCCCGGCGGCATACGGTTAGCGTCGACCGGCATCGCTATCCTCGCGGGAAGGTCCATGACGTCGAGCATAAATTCGTCGATGCCCTCTGTCTTGGAGACGCCGCCCGTGAGAAGCATTCCGCCCGGCAGCAGCGCGACGCGCGAAGCCTTTATCTGCGGCTTTACGAGTTCGTCCGCAAGCTCCTCGAGGCGGCACTTGACTATGTCGTAAAGGTCGGCCTTCGATATGTCGAACTCGCGCGAGCTGTGCGTGAAGCTTATCATCTCGTCGGGCGCGAAGTCGGGGCGCAGCGAGACCGTGCGCTTGAGCTCCTCCGCCTTGTTGAGCGGAAGGCGCAGCACGTTGCCGAGGTCGTTCGTTATGTGGTCGCCGCCTACGGGGATAAGCCCGAGATGCTTCGGCCGTCCGTCGGCGAATACCGCGACGCCCGTAGTGCCGCCGCCGATGTCGACGACTGCGGCTCCCGCGAGCGCGTCTTCCGGCGTAAGCACGCCGAGCGCTGCGGCGAGCGGCTTTATGACGAGGCCGTTCACGTCGAGGCCGGCGCGGCTGACGCAGTTCATGACGTTCTGTATCGTCGCCGTCGGCACGATTATCGACTGCACCTCGATGTCGAGGCGCATAGCGTTCATGCCCAGCGGGTCGTCGATGCCGACGTTGCCGTCGAGCGAGTATTCGACAGGTATCGTGTGCAGTATCGTCTGGTTCGCGGGGACGACGACGTCTGCCTGCGCCGCGTCTATGACGCGCTCGATGTCGAGGCGCATTACGGGGCGCGGCGTGCGTCCGAGCGAGACCATGCCCTTCGAGCGGACGCTTGTCACTTCTCCGCCGCCGAAGGCGACCGTGACCTCGCCGATGTCCTGCCCGACCATGTTCTGCGCGTCGCTGACTGCCTGGCGCACGGACTTAACGGCCTGGTCGAGGTTGACGATGAGCCCCTTGCGGATTCCGTTCGACGGAGCCTGCCCGACGCCGATTATCTGCGCCTCGTCGCCCTCGGCGCCGCGCTCAGCGACTACGACGGTGACCTTGCTCGTCCCCAGGTCGAGGCCGACGAGCAGGTCCGGTTCTATATCATGACGGTAGCTTGAAGTTTTCTTAAACAAATTAAAACCCCTCTCTCTAGGGATATAATCTCATGTCTATTCTACCTTATAAACCTTCTTATATAAATATATTCGCGCCCTTGGAGTAAGGTCAAGGACGTTGTTTTTTTATTTTTTCGCGCCTTCTGCCTTCTTTTCCTCCTTTTCGCCAGCGCCGGTGTTGCGCAGCAGTATTTTCTCCTTGTAGGTGCAGTCGATGAAGATGTCCGGCGGCATATTTTCGAGCGCGCCGTAGAGCTTTCTCACCGCGAGCACGGCTTCGGCCCAGCGCTCCGCCTCGTCGGGGAGCAGCAGCTGCGCGCCGTTCTCCTTCGTGCCGGGACGGTAAAGGATAAGCCGCACGACGGGCGTCCCCTCCTTCACTCCCGCCTGCACGTATTTGACGTATGGCGCGAGCTTCAGCGCGTTGATCTGCGCGTACCAGCGCGAGATGAGCGCGAGCGGGAGGCTCGAGTGGAAGACGTTGCCCTCGGAGTTCGCCATGTCTATAGGCGTCGCGCGGTCGGCCCCCCACGCGAGCACCGGGCGCTTGTCCGCGCCGCCGCCGTCGACGAGCCTGTTCTCTGCGAGAGAGGCGAGCCAGAGCTTGCCTTCCGCGGACAGGTACCAGAAGCGGCCGCCCCAGTAAACGCGGTAGACGGGGACGAGCGGACGCGCGCTTACGAGAAATTTGCCCCAGCCCGTGAGCGACACGTCGATCTCTACGGGATAGTAGGCCTCTATCAAAGCTTTGTACTCTTTGCGGTGCAGCCAGAACGATGGCCAGAAGCGCTCGCGCTCCGACGGTATAGTCCCCCACAGCACGTACTGAGGAAGGGCGTTCACAGGCCACTGTTCTATGAGGCTGACGCGCGAGACCGCGAAGCGCGCCTCGGCGGCGGCGAGCAGCCCCGCGGCGAGCGCGCAGAGGATTATCAGAAATTTTTTGAGCTTCCTCCTGCGTCTAAAACGCCCCAAAGAATTTGATTTCATATTCCAGCTTTATCCCGAACTCGTCCATGACACGCGCGCGGCACATCTCCGCGAGGCTGAAAATTTCGGACGACGACGCGCCGCCGCGGTTTTCGATAAAATTCGCGTGGTGCTGCGAGACGACGGCGTCTCCGACGGCGAGCCCCTTGCAGCCGCACTTGTCGAGAAGCAGCCCCGCGGGAGCCTGCGGCGGATTTTTGAAGACGCAGCCGGCGGTCTTCGCGCCTATAGGCTGCCCCTTCTTGAGCGACGAATAATGTCTTATATTGTTGATAATATTATCTTTTGATGAAAACGGAATCCGCAGGAATGCGCGGGTTATCATAAAGGGCGCTTCGCCTCTCCACGGCGACGCGCGGTAGCTCCAGCTGAGCTCGCCGGTCTCCCATAGGCGGACTTCGCCGCGGTTCGAGACGGTCTCTATCCTTTCGACGAGCGGCGCGAAGCTTACTCCTCCGGCTCCCGCGTTGCCGCAGAGCGCGCCGCCGACGGTGCCGGGGATTCCGGCGAGGAACTCGAAGCCGCCGAGATTTTTTTCAACGGCGAGCGCGAGCAGCTTTTTGACGGGAAAGCCCGCCTCAATCTCCGCTTCGGCGAATCCGCGCGCCTCGGTCAATTTTATGCCTGTCATGCGCGCGCAGGAGACGACGCCCGCTTCGAGCAGCCCGTCCTGGACGAGGACGTTCGACCCGCCGCCGAGCACGTAGACCGCGCCCTCCGACGCGGCGCCGGAACGCGCGAAAGCGGCGGCTTCGTCCGCCGAGCGCGGCGAGGCGAGCCAAAGGCAGCGCCCTCCGCTGCCCCACGTGTTGAGCTCCCTCAGCGAGAAATTTTTGAAAACCTCGCAGGCCGCCATGTCAGGCCGACATCTCCCCGAGCTTTTCGGCGATTTTCTGTCCGAGCGTGCCGACCGATCCCGCGCCTATCGTGAGGATGATGTCCCCGGAGCGCGCCGCCTTGCAGACGGATGTGATGAGGTCGTCGAAGTTGCCGGAGAGCTCGTAGTGCGAGCGCATGTCGTCGGAGGCGGCGTCGAAGATGAGCTGCGACGAGACGCCCTCCATCGGCCGCTCGTCCGAGCCGTATATGGGCAGTATAAAAGCTCTGTCCGCAAGCGAAAGCGCCTCGGCAAACTCTTTGTAGAGCGCCGCGGTGCGGCTGAAGCGGTGCGGCTGGAAGACGGCGACGATGCGGCGGTCGGGGAATATCCTGCGCACTGTGGAGAGCGTCGCGGATATTTCGTTCGGGTGATGCCCGTAGTCGTCGTAGATCATTATGCCGTTGACCTCGCCCATCTTCTGGAGGCGGCGTTTCGCGCCGCGGAAGCTCTTCAGCCCCTTAAGTATCGCATCGTGTTCGATGCCCATTTCGTGCGACGCTGCGTATGCGGCGAGCGAGTTCAGCACGTTGTGCTCGCCCGATACGGAGAGCTCGACGAGGCCCAAGTCCTTTCCGTCGTGGAAGAGCCTGTAGCTGACGCCGCCGCCCTCGTGGTGCGACACTTCCGCCGCGCCCCAGTTCCACGTGCAGCCCCAGCCGTAGGTCTCTATCGTGCCCTTCACGTCGTATTCCTCGCGCAGGCGGCGGATGCCACCGTCCTCCATGCACATGATGATTTTTCCCTCGCGCTTTGAATTCGAGAGGAACTCGGCGAAGGCGTCCGTCACCGACTTGAAGGTCATGTAGTGGTCGCGGTGGTCCCAGTCTATGTTCGTGATTACGGAAATTTCAGGATGGAAGTAGACGAACGAGCGGTCGCTCTCGTCGAGCTCGGCGACCATGTAGTCGCTCTGCCCGAGCTTCGCGTTCGTCCCTATCTGGAGCACGTCGCCGCCGATCGCTATCGTCGGGTCGGCCCCGGCTTCCTCGGCTATGAGCGAAATCATCGACGAGGTCGTCGTCTTGCCGTGCGTCCCCGCGACGCCGACGCCGCGGCGGACGTTGAATATCTGGCTCAGCACCTCGGCGCGGCGCGAGACCTGTATCCCCTGCTGCCACGCCTTGAGTATCTCGGGGTGGTCGTTCGGTATCGCGCTCGAATAGACGAGGACGTTCGGCATGAACTCGTCTATGTGCTTCGCTTCGTGTCCTATAATTACAGGAATGTTGCGTTCCTCAAGATGCTTTACGTACGAGGTCTTGACAGCGTCGCAGCCCGAGACCTTGCAGCCTATCTGGTCGAGCAGCAGTGCGAGCCCGCTCATGCCCGCGCCGCCGATGCCCATAAGGTGGATGCTTTTATTTTTAAGGTTTACGTCCCTGTTCTCCATCTTCGCGACTTCTCCCTTCGCCTATACCGCGGGAAAGAGCAAGCTCCACAGATTTTCGCAGATCGCCCCTCCGCGTCCGCGCAAATCTCCCGCCCTGCCGTGATTTTTTCCCTTTATCCCGTTCAATCTGACGAGCGACGAGACGAGCGCTTCGTACCCGTCGTTCTCGGTCCATATCATTCCTTCGTTTTCGCCCGCAAAGGCGAGCGCGTTGTGAAACTGGTGGTTGTCCGCCGCCTGCATCCACGGCACGACGAGCGCGGGAAGGCCGAGCACAGCGGCTTCCGTCAGCGTCGAACCTCCGGCGCGCAGCACGAGCATATCCGCGAGGCCGTAAAGCTGCGCGGCGTCCCAGACCTTGGGCAGCAGCCATACGTTGTCCGAAGGCCGCTCAAGCTTGTCCGCGACCGCGGCGAATACGAATGTCCAGCTTTTGAAAGCTTCCTCCCCCGCCGCCCTGCACAGCTCGTCCTTCACGGCGCGGCTGCCGAGCGAGCCCGTCATCACAACGATGACGGGGCCGCTGGGAGCTTCGCCCTCCAGCCCTAAATTTTTCCACGCTTCGCCGCGCGCGGGAAGCGCAAAATCGCGCACGGGGACGCCCGTGCGGATAAATTTCTTATTCGGCAGCGGCTCGCATTCGCTCCAGCCGCTGTAAATTTCCATCCCGAGCTTCGACGCGAGGCGCGTCACCTTTCCGGCGCGCGCGTTCTGCTCATGCAGCGCGCAGCGCACGCCGGCGCGGCGGCAGGCCATTATGACCGGCAGCGAAAGATAGCCGCCGAAGACGAGCGCCGCGTCCGGGCGGAAATCTTTTACGAGCGACGAGGCCCTGCCGTAAGAGGCGAGCAGCGCGCGCATACGCGCGAGCTTCTGTCCCGCGCCGCGTCCCGCGAGCGGCGAGCCGTCGACGGGCAGCACGACGGGCTCCGCCTTCGCCGCCGCGTAAATCTCGCGTTCGAGCGGACGCGAGCCGCAGACGTACCGCACCTCACATTCCGCGTGATTTTTATTTATCCACGCGCCGAAGGAGAGCGCGGGCCATATATGGCCGCCCGTGCCTCCCGCGGCGAGTATTATTTTTTTAGGCCGCGATTCGGCGGTCATCGTCCTCATCCTCCAGGTAGCTGTCCTTTTCGAGCCGCAGTATGAGGCCGACGCGCGCCCACATCGTGACGAGCGACGTTCCTCCGTAGCTTATGAAGGGCAGGGCCATGCCCTTGAGCGGCATCATCTTCGTAACACCCGCGATATTTATGACGAAGGGCAGAAACACCGTCAGCGTTATCCCCCATATCAGCGACGCCTTGAAATCATCCTGCGTCCTGAAATAGGCCGCGCGCGTCTGCAGAATCCAGAAGCCGAAGAGCGCGAGCACGCAGGCCGTGCCGATGAAGCCTAGCTCCTCGCCTATCGCTGCGTATATAAAGTCTGTGTATGCGGCGGGAAGGTAGTTCAGCTTCTGAAAGCCGTGGCCGAGCCCCGAGCCCCACATGCCGCCGTTCGCGAAGGCTATCAGCCCCTGAATAGCCTGAAAGCCCTTGTTGAGCGGGTCGGCCCACGGGTCGAGGAAGGCGAATACGCGCCTCATGCGGTAGGGCTCGAGCAGTATCAGGAGCGGGAAGGCGACGCCGCCGATGAAGCCTCCCGCTATCAGCGGATAGCGCCAGCCGATGCGCTCGACGTACATACCCATCGCTACTGTGAAGACGAGTATCGTCGTGCCGAGGTCGGGCTGCGCGAGCAACGGCAGAGAGGTAAAGACTACCAGTGTCAGCACGCGCGTGAAGGTCTTCAGCGGGTCCCGGTCGCCGTCGCGCGTCAGCAGCTTCGCTATATGCAGCGCGAGCGCGAGCGCGAGCAGTTCTCCGGGCTGCAGCGACACGCCGAGCCCCGGAAGCCGTATCCAGCGGCTCGCGCCTCCCGCCGCGTCTCCGATTCCCGGAATCAGCGGCAGCCACGTCATCAGCCACATCATGATGTATAGCGGCGCGGAAAAGCGCTTCCATATACGCACAGGCACGGAATAGACGAAGAACATGCCGCACACCGCGATGGCGAGCCAGCGCAGCTGGCGCAGCCCCGTCTGGAACGGCGTGCCGGTCAGCACGAAGGAGTTCGGGCTCGTCGTCGACGTGATCATGAGGATGCCGACGCCGCTCAGTATGAGCGGTATCACCCAGATGAAGGGGTTCGCCCTGTATCTGGGTTCGTTCGGCTCTTCCTGCCCGCGCGAAATCATCTGCTAACCTTCCGACTCGATTATCTCTTCAACGACGCGGCAGAAATCCTCGCCGCGCGCCTTGTAGCTCGGATACATGTCCCAGCTTGTGCAGGCCGGCGAAAGCAGCACCGTGTCGCCCTCCTGCGCGAGCTTCCACGCCGAGCGGACGGCCTCGTCCATATCTTTGACGAGGCTGTAATTTTCAAAGCCCGCGGCCGCGAGGGCCGAGGCGATTTTTTCCTTTTCCGTACCGAGTATGACCGCGGCGCGCGCGTTCTGTTTCACGGCCTCGGCGAGGGGCGCGTACTCCTCGCCCTTGCCCTGTCCGCCGAGTATCATTACCTTCGTGCCGGGCAGCGAGGTCATCGCCGTTATCGAGGCAGCGACGTTCGTGCCCTTCGAGTCGTCGACGAAGGTCACGCCGCGCAGCTTTCCGGCGAAGGCGCAGCGGTGCTTCGGCGGCACGTAGGAGCCCATCAGCTCCGGCGTTATCTCGGGCGTGTTGAATATCGCAAGCGCCCCCGCCGCCATGGCCGCGTTCTCAAGGTTGTGCCTGCCGAGCAGCTTCACGTCGTCGAAGAGGAAGAGCCTGTGCTTCATGCGGCAGCCGCCGCCGTTAATCCACGCGGCTCCGACCTGCTCGTCGAGATAAATTCCCTGCGCGTGCGGGTCGTCCTCGTGCCACGAGAGCGGGAAGCGCTCCACGCCGTCCTTGATATGCAGCGCTTCCTCGTCGCGCTTCTGGTAAATCGCCGCGCCGCCGGGCGCGAGGCAGTTTATGAGGTTGGCCTTCGAGGCCACGTAGTTTTCGTATGAGCCGTGCCAGTCTATATGATCGGGCGCGAGGTTCGTAACTATCGCGAGGTCGCACATGAACTCGCGCGCCCAGTAAAGCTGGAAGCTCGAGAGCTCCAGCACGATGAAGTCGTAGTCGCGTCCCGCCGCGTGCGCGACGGCGTTGCCAATGTTTCCGCCGGTCATGACGGAATATCCGAGCTTTTCAAGGAAGTAGCCTATCATCGAGGTCGTAGTGGTCTTTCCGTTGCTTCCCGTCACGCCGATGACGATGCCCGAAAGGTACGGATTTACGAAGTCGAGCTCGCCCGTCACCCTCATGCCGCGTTTTAAGGCTTCCGCCACAATCGGAGCCTTCGGCGAAATTCCCGAGCTGACGACCACCTCGTCTGCTTCGAGCGCGCGCTCCGTGTTGCCGCCGCACTCGTAATCTATTCCGGCGCTTTCGAAGAGCTTCTTCGTCTCTTCGGGAAGCTCCTTCGCGTCGGAGACGAAGACCTTCGCGCCGAGCTTCGCCGCGAGCTCCGCGAGCGCGCGTCCGCTCACGCCCGCTCCGACGACCGTTATCCTCTTGCCCTGAATCTGCGATTCCTCACACATCTGACATCACCAGCAGCTTTCTTTATTAAAACACCAATTTGTAATGATAGCTCAAATCAATAGGCGAATACAATATAGGCCATGCACAAAATTACGACGCCTATCAGATGGATTATCCAGAAGCGCGTAACTATCTGCGTCTCCTTCCAGCCCGACATCTCGAAATGATGGTGAATCGGGCTCATCTTGAAGACCTTTCTGTGGAATTTACGTATCGCGACGATCTGTATAGCGACGGAGCAGATTTCCACGCCGAAGAAGAAGCAGACGGGAATGATATAAAAGACCGCGCCGGAGCAGATGCAGAGCGAGAGCATGAGCCCGGCGAGGAAGTGCGCGCCGACGTCGCCCATGAAGACGGAGGCGGGGTTGCAGTTGTGCCAGAGGAAGCCGAGGCAGAGCGCTATCGCCATAAGGTTGTACAGCACCGCCGACGTGCTCATACCGGCGCAGAATGCAGTCAGCGGCAGAAGCGCGACGAAGGTGATGAACGAGCAGCCCGCGGCGAGGCCGTCGAGGCCGTCGGTCACGTTGACGGCGTTCTGGAGGCCGACGCCTATGAAGGTCACGACCGCTACGAATACGACGAACGAGCGCATCACGCCTATATCGGCGTAGCCTACATAGAAGTACATCCACGCGGCCCACGGCAGCGTCACGAGTATCTGGAGTGCGAGCTTCTGCTTGCTCGTGAAGCCGTCGCTCGAGTGCCGGCGGTATTTCAGCCATTCGTCGGCGAAGCCGACCGCGCCCGCAAGAATCGGATATGAGAGTACCGCCGCGGAATTGCTCAGCGTCGCCCAGAATTTCCACCAGTCAAAAATACTGTCTTCCCTCGGGATGAATAAGAACGCGCCGTTCTGCCACATCCACAGCATAACCACGGGCACGCATAGCAGCGCGACGGCGGCGAAGACGACGCCGCCCATCGTCGGCGTGCCGAGCTTCGTCTTCTCGTGCCACGCGGGGCCGTAGAGCTTCGTCACCTGCTCTATCTTCTCCTTGTGCATCACCTTTATCCACCAGTTCTGGAGGAATATTTCGGCGAAAAAGACGAAAAGCAGAAAAAATATGACGAAAAGCATTTTTTATTCCTCCGTCAGAGCCGCGACCGCTTTTTTAAGGCCGTAGGAGTTCGAGCCTTTGACGAGGATGAGGCCGCCCTTAGCGCTTTCTTCCAGCGCGCGCGCAACAAGTTCGTCGAGCGAAGAGCAGAGCATAAAGTTGTCCGCAAGCGGCGCTCCGCATTCCTTCCACTCGTCTCCGAGCAGCAGGACGGAGTCAAAACAGGCGGCGGCTTCGAGAATTTCGCGGTGCCACTCGGGCGCGCTCTCGCCGAGCTCGCGCATTCCGCCGAGCGCGGCGCATTTGCGCAGGCCGAGGCTCTCCGCCGCAACGCGCGCGTTTCGTATCGCGGCGCGCATCGAGGCGGGGTTCGCGTTGTAGGCCTCGTCGATGACCCAGACGCCGCGCGCCGTGCGGCGGCAGAGGCCGCGCCCGCCGAGCTGCGCCATAGAGGCGAAGCCGCGCGCCGTCTCCTGCGCGCTCACGCCGCAGCCCTCCGCCGCGGCGAGGGCGAAGCACATATTGTATGCGTGCTGCTCGCCGAAGAGCGGCGCGGAAAGCGTAATTTCCCGTCCCGCCTCGCGGCAGCGCACGGAGGTCGAAGGGCCGCCGTCTCTCAAGGCCACGCGGCATTCTTTAATCGAAATCTCCGCGCCCGCTTCGCGCCCGACGCCGATTTTTATAACGTTATCATAATTATGGGACATCGCCTCGCGCAGCAGCGCGTTGTCGCAGTTGAAGATGATTTTCTTAAGCTTAGCGCTTCCGCATATTTCGAGCTTCGCGCGCAGAACGCCCTCAACGCTGCCGAAGCCTTCGAGATGCGCGGGCGCTATCTCCGTTATTATCACGGTCTCCGGCGGGAAATATTTCACCATCTCGGCGATTTCTCCGAAGTGGTTCGTGCCGAGCTCGAGGACAAGCGCCTCCGTCTCCTCCGCCATCGAGAGCACGGTCAGCGCGCAGCCGATGATTGTGTTAAAGCTGCGCACGGCGCTGTGAACTTTGTACCGTTGGGCCAACGCCGCGGCGGTCAGCTCGCGCGTAGTCGTTTTACCGACGCTGCCGGTTATCGCAATAGTCTTCGGCGCAACGCGGCGCAGATATTCCGAGGCGGCGAGAGCCAGCGCCTCCTCCGTGCGGCGCTCCGTCACGATGAACGAAACGCCGGGGAAATCCGCGGGGCGGATTCCCGCGCCTTCAAGCCCTTCGCGCTCCGCGAGGACGACGCACGCACCCTGCTCCGCCGCCTGCTTTATGTAGAGATGTCCGTCGGTCTTCGCCCCGCGTATCGCAGCGAAGCCGTCGCCCTCGCGCACCTCGCGGCTGTCGCATCTCCACGCGCGCGCGGCCTCCGCCTCCGGCCCGTATGATATTCCGCCGCAGGCCGCCGCGGCGTCGGAGACCGTGAAAGCCATTACAGTATCTTCCTTCCGCGCAGCGCGCACCAGTCGCCGACGACTTCCTTATCGACGAGATGAATCGGCCCGTTCTTCAAAATCTGCTTCGTTTCCGGGCCGCGCCCCGCGATTACGACGACGTCGTCCTCGCCGGCCATGTCCAGCCCTTCGTAGATCGCCTCGCGGCGGTCGGGCGTGATGCTGTAGGGCGTGTCGTGCTTCCGCACGCCTGGCAGTATTTCGGAAATTATCGCCATCGGCTCCTCCGTGCGCGGGTTGTCCGACGTTACTATTACATTGTCGGCAAGGCGCGAGGCGATCTCGCCCATGATGGGCCGCTTCGTCCTGTCGCGGTCTCCGCCCGCGCCGAATACGGCGATAAGCCTGCCCTTGCATATCGGCCTTACGGCGGTGAGCACCTTTTCCAGCCCGTCCGAGGTGTGGGCGAAGTCTATGACGCAGGTGCCGCCGCCCTCGATTTTGTAGCGCTCGAGACGCCCCGGAACCTGCGGCATATGCGCGAGCGCGTCGAGCGCGCAGTTCGCAGATACGCCGACGGACCAGGCGAGCGAAAGCGCCTGGAGCGCGTTCAGCACGTTGTAGCCGCCGAGCAGCGGCAGCTTCAGCGCCTTCACGCCGCCCGAGCCCGGCATCTTTATCTCGATGTCGAGACCGTCGAGCGAGAAATTTTTTATCGATGCGAAGAAGTCCGCGCTCTCGTCGAGCATCGCGTAGGTTATCGCGCGCTTGCCGAGGAAGTCGCGCAGTCTGCGCCCGTATTCGTCGTCGACGTTTACGGAGCCCTGCCAGTTGTTTCTCATATATTTTTCGAAAAGTATTTTTTTCGCGTTGAAGTAATTTTCCATAGTCTTATGGAAGTCGAGGTGGTCTATCGTGAGGTTCGTGAAGCCGGCCCTGTCGTAGGCCGTCCCGCTGACGCGCCCCTGCACGAGCGAATGCGACGAAACTTCCATGACGCATGCCTTGCAGCCGTTCTTCACCATGCGCGCGAAAAGGTTCTGCAGGTCCGCGCCCTCGGGCGTCGTGTGCTCCGCCTCCTCTATGACCGCGCCGTCGTCGTATATGACCGTCCCCGCGAGCCCCGTCTTTATTCCGCAGCGGTTCAGTATCGCCTGCGTCATGAAGGCCGAGGTCGTCTTCCCGTTCGTTCCGGTCACCGCTATCATCGTCATCTTGCGCGAAGGCTCGTCGTGTATCATCGAGCAGACGTACCCCATCGCGGAGCGCACGTCCGGCGTTATAATCTGCGGAACGGGCGCGGCGCTCTCGCGCTCGCAGAGCACCGCCGGCGCGCCCTTCGCTACGGCCTGTTCTATGAAATTGTAGCCGTCGGCGTGGTCGCCTTTCGCCGCCGCGAACATAAGCCCCGGCGCGGCTTTGCGGCTGTCGCAGACCATTCCTTCAAGCTCCACGGAATCTATGTCGCAGCCCTCTGGGATATGGATGTGTTTGTCGAGCGGGCTTTTATCCAGAATATGAACGAGTTTCCTGAAATTCATCAACGGCATCTCCTTTTTGCGTTTTATGCTCAAACCGCAGCTCAGTCTGAGAGCTGCACGACGTCTTCCACTATATTCTTAAATACCGGAGCGGCTATCTGCCCTCCGTAATATTGCTTGCCTTTCGGCTCGCCTATGCTTATCAGCATAACATAACGCGGCTTCTCCGCGGGCCAGAATCCGACGAACGAAGCGACGTACTGCCCCTTCGTGTACTTTCCGGACTGCGCTATCTGCGCCGTTCCCGTTTTGCCCGCTATCTCCGTCCTGTCGCTGTTTGCGAGGCGTCCGCCGCCCTCGGCGACGACGCGGCGCATCGCGCCTCTCACGAAGTCGGCGGTCTCCTTTGAGATAACCTGATAGCGCACGCGACGCTCGCCCTTATGTATCAGCTTGCCGGTGCTGTCGCGCACCTCGGCGACGACGTAGGGCTTCAGCAGCTTGCCGCCGTTCGCGATGCTCGCGATCGCCATAACCTGCTGTATCGGCGTCACCGCTATACCCTGACCGATGAATATGTTCGCGGGGACCGTGCCGAGCCATTCCTCCGGCTCCTTTATGAGGCCGGCCTCCTCGCCCGCCATCTCGACCTCGCTTTTCTCGCCGAAGCCGAACTGCCGCAGCATACCGTAGGCCTGGTATTTCGGCACGTTCATCGACATCAGCGACATTCCGATATTGCACGAGTTCATCAGCACCTGTTCGAGGTTCTGCACGCCGTGCGCGCGCTTGTTGACGTCGCTCATGGTTTTGTCGAAGAGCTTCATCGTGCCCTTGCATTTATAGGTCGTCGAGCGCGACGTAGCGCCCGTTTCGAGCGCTATCGACATGGTGATGGGCTTGAATATTGAGCCGGGCTCGAATACGCGGCCGAGCGCGTTGTTGCGCACCGCGTCCGTGTTGGAGAGATTTTTTCTGTCGTTGGGGTTGAGCGTCGGATAGCTTGCGAGCGCGACTATTTCGCCGCTGTACGGATCTACGCAGACGCCCGCCGCCCATCCCGCGTTCACGGCCTTCGCGCCGTCGCTGAGACGCCATTCGAGTATCTGCTGGATTCTTGAATCTATCGTGAGCTTTATCGAGCCGGCCGTGTCCTTGACTATGCCGGACTTGCCGCCCATTATGTCCATAGTCTTGCCCTTCGAGTCGCGCGTAAGGAAGCGCGTGCGCGGCGGAGAATAGAGTATGTGGTTCCAGGCCAGCTCGACGCCGGCCTGTCCGTATTCGTCTATGTCGCAGAAGCCGAGCACGTGAAAGGCGAGCGACTCGTGCGGGTATATCCGCTGTTTTTCGGAAAGCGTATAAAGTCCCGGAATTTTCTTAGCTTCGAGCGGGTCGGCCTTCTCTTTGGGGAGGTTGCGCCCGACCCAGTGGAAGCGCCCTGGGAGCTGGCGCGAGAATTTTTTTACCGTCTCTTTGCTGAAGGTTGGCGCGAGCTTGTCCGCGCTCGCGGGGTCCCAGTATTTCGGGTCGATGAAGAAGCTCGTCGTCGGCACGGAAATCGCGAGCGGGATGCCGTTCCTGTCCTCGATGCGCCCGCGCGAGGCGCTGACCGCGACGTTTGCCCAGTACTGCTTCTGCGACTGCTGGACTATACGGCGGTCGGGCCAGAGCTGTACCTTCGCCGTCCCCGCGGCGAGCACGCACAGCACCGCGACGACGGCGAACCATATAGAATGTGAACGTCTCGGCCCGTCATCCTGCGGACGCTTAATCCTTGGCATGCGCCCTGTTCACGAACGGATTCAGGTTCTCGATGAAGCCGCCCTTCGCCTCCGCCGCCGGAACAAGCCCCGCGTTGGCCATCATGACGGCCCTGCTTTCTATTTTTACGACCTTGATGTTCTCGGCGTTGTTCATCCCGAGATTCGTGCGGGCGTAGCTGTATATCCTCGCGGGGGAAAGGAGCTGCGCGTAGCGGCGCGAAAGCGCGAGGTTTTCCTCACGGCAGGCCTCGATGCGTCCCGAGGTCTCCGAAATACGATGCTCGAGATAAAGCCCGTAGAGGCGCAGCGTGCCGAGCGCCGCCGCGCATAAAAACACGCAGAGGAAGCTCAGTACGAACAGCGAAGAATGTCTGTTGCTCTCGCACTCGTGCTTATGCCCGTTCCGGCGCATCGTCCCGTCCCTCCTCTTCGTCAGTTTCTTCTTCGTATTTCTGGAATATCCGCATCTTCGCGCTCCGCGACTTGTGGTTCTGCTCCGTCTCCTCTTCCGTCGGAAGAAGCGGCTTTCGCGGATTCGGCTCGCCCGCGCCGTCGTCCTTCCATTTTCGGAACCGGTGCTTCACCATCCTGTCCTCGAGCGAATGATACGAGATGACTATAATCTTCCCGCCCGGATTCAGTATCGAAAGCGCGCCGTCGAGCGCCTCGTCGAGCGCTCCCATCTCGTCGTTCACCGCGATGCGCAGCGCCTGAAAAACGCGCCGCGCTGGATGTCCACCCATTTTGCGCTGCACAGGCGCCGGAAGTATTTTTCTTATCAGTTCGACGAGCTCCGCCGTCGTCGTCAGAACGCCGCCTTGTTCGCGGCTGCGGACGATTCCTTTCGCTATCTGAAAGGCGTAGCGCTCCTCGCCGTAGTCTCTGAATATAGCCGTCAGCTCCGCGATGTCGGCTTCGGCGAGAATGTCCGCCGCCGTCCGCCCTTCGGCTCCGGCATCAGCGTTCATCCTCATGTCGAGCGGGCCGTCGTTCTGGAACGAAAATCCGCGCTCCGCCTCTGTGAGCTGTAAATTGGAAACTCCGAGGTCAAAAAGCACGGCGTCCGCTCCGGCGAAATCCGGCTCGTCCGCAAGCTCCGCCATGCGGCGGAAGTTGTCGGCTACAATCGTCCATCTTCCCGCGAACGGGGCGAGACGTTCTGCCGCTATCTCGCGCGCTTCGGCGTCCTGGTCGAAGCCGTAGAGCTTCGCGGACGGGAACGCTTCTAGTACGCGCGAGCTGTGGCCCGCGAGTCCGAGCGTCGCGTCGACGAATACGCCCAGCTTCTCAAGCGAAGCGGCCGCGGCGAGAACTTCGTCAAGCATTACGGAGGTGTGCTCCTTCATATCTCTTCAAGCTCCTCCGCCATGTCGCTGAAATCTGCGAGAATTTCCGCGCGGTGCTCTTCCCATTTCGCCGTGTCCCAAATTTCAAGATGGTCCTCGGCTCCGATGAGAGTGACCTCGACCTCGGCCCCCGCGTAGTCGCGCAGTATCTGCGGCACGAGGATGCGCCCGGCTCCGTCGATCTCCTGCTCGGTAGCCATCGAGAGGAGGACGCGGCGGAAGTCGCGGGCTTTTTTCTTGAACGAAGAAAGGTCTTTCAGCTTTTCGAGAAGCTCTTCCCAGCGCGGGACGGGATAAAGGGCGATACAGCGGTCTATTCCGATGGTGGCCACGACCGACGAGCCGAGTTCCCCGCGGAACTTGGCTGGCAGGACTGTTCTGCCCTTGCTGTCGATCTTGTGGTTGTAGCTTCCCACCAACATCTATAATACCCCCACTTTATGCCACTTTATTCCACTACGCAACACATTAACCTCTAGCACGGCAATCCGCAACGCTTTGAAATATAAAGCGGTAAACATAATTAAGACTATAGACCTATTATTTTTGTAGTCAAGATTTATTCAGTTACAGAGCGGATTTTTCGAGTTTTGGGATTTTATGATGCCTGTTTGTATGCATACAAAGCAATTCATGCAGACTTATATTCTTTAAGCAAGCTCTCAAAAAGCTTAAAAACTTGAAATAGCGCGCAGCGTTGCGCCCGCGGCGCTTTTCGGCACGCAAGCATGAGCTCGCGGGACGGCGCGAACGCATCAAAAAAGCGCGGCATGACCTCGCCGCGCCGAAATTGCGTGATTGTGTGAGATTTTCTAGCCGCGCTTCTCCTCCGTGCCGCCTCCCTGCTGCGGCGCGGAAGCCGCGGCTGCTGGGCGCAGCGGCTGCGAGCCGATGTAGTTGCTGACGGCGGGATAGGCGAACTTGATGCCCGCGGCGTTGTAGCGTGCGCGGAGCTCCTCGCGGAATTTGTAGCCTACCTTCCACTGATAGCCGGGCGCGGTTTTTATGAGGCAGCGGAATTTTACGCCGTCGGATACGTAGTCCGTGATTCCGCTGAAGGAATATGGGCCATATATCTGCGGGTCGCCGCTGTTCACGGTCTCCTCCGCTAGCGCGAGCATTATCTCCTTCGCCTTCGGGTAGTCGGCTTCGTAGGGTATAGTCACGTAGATCGCCGAGTACGACCAGTCCTTCGTGTAGTTGATGACGTCCTGTATCGTGCTGTTCGGTATCATGATGAGGTTGCCTTCGAGGCTGCGCAGCCGCGTGAGGCGCAGCGTGAAGAGCTCCACCGTTCCTTCGTAGCTGCCGATGCGCACCCAGTCGTTGACGTTGTACTGGTCCTCGACGACTATGAGCACGCCGTTGATTACGTCTTTTATGAGGCTCTGGGCCGCGAGCGATATGCCGAGCCCCGCGATTCCGATACCGGCGAGGACGGGGCGTATGTTGATGCCGACTGATGCGAGCAGCGCGAAGCACATCGCGAGGCCGAGCGCGGCGCGCGCGAGCTGCGTCGTCAGCTGGCGCAGCGTCGCCATCCTGTATATGACCATGTCGCGGCGCGTCTCGTCCTTGCCGCGCATCGACTGCTTCGCGCGTTCTTCGGCGAGGCGGAAGAGGTGGCGCAGCACGCGCTTCACAAAATTGTCCAGGAAGCACCAGAGGACGAGCGTAAAGACGACGAGCACTATCGTCGCCATGTTTTTCAGAATAAATTCCGCGAGCGCTTCGCCGTTTGCAAGCGGCGTGCGCATCATGATTTCAGTGAAAACCGACAAGATTCCCGCCTCCGTCTCTTCCCGTCGTTCTGCCGCCTATTATACCAAAGCGCCGCGCGCTGGGCGGCAAACGAAAAAACCCGGCCGCGATGCGCAGCCGGGCTTTGCGTTTCAGAAATTTTCCGCGTTTCGTTACTTCTTCGCCGCGTCCTGCTGCGCCGGCTCGGTTTCCTGCGGCGTCACGTCGCCCGAGGCGGGGGCGGCGTTCTCTTCGGGGAGCTCAAGCTTCGGCTCCTCGGACGGAGCGGCGGGGATTCCCGCAAGGTTCTCGAGGGCTTCTTCGTTCACCTGGACGCCGAGCTTTTCGCGGAGCGCCTTGAGGTCTTCGTCGATATAGTACATCTGGAGGCGCTGGGCCACTTCGTTGCGCGCTTCGTCAAACGTAAGCTGCTTCGCGGGGCGGCGCTCGAGCACTTCAAAGACGTGCCAGCCGAGGTCGGTCTTGACGGGAGCGGAGAGCGACTTGAGCTGCGCCTTTTCTATCTCCGACGCGAGCGGCTCCGGCATCATGCCCTTTTCGACCCAGCCGAGGTCTCCGCCGCGCGCGGCGGTCGTCGTGTCGCGGCTGAATTTCGCGGCGGTCTTGACGAAGTCTTTGTTTTTATAAATATCGAGTATCGCGTCGGTGGCTCCGCTCTCCGTATTTGTCAGGATGTGGCGCACGTGCGCGCCCTCGGCCTGCACGAACTCGTCCTTGTGCGAATTGTAGTAGTCCTTCATCGCCTTTTCGCTCATATCCCATTTCTGGCTGCGCTCGTTGATGTACGCCTCGACGAGCAGCTGTATCCTCTGCCATTTCAGCTTGAAGGCGATGTCCTCGCGCTCCGTCAGTCCGTCGAGGCGCGCGCCTTCGGCGAAGAGCATCGTGTCCGCCATCTGGTTCGCCATCTCGGTTCTGTCGGCGAGCGTCGACTGCGTGAGCATGAGGCCGACCATCATGATGTTGCCGTTTGCGGAGCTCTGGAGAAGCTGGAGCATCTCCCTGTCGCTCAGAGTTTCATTGCCTACCGTGACGACGGTCTTCGCTTCCGGCGTCTCGCTCTGTTCCTCGGCGAAGCCGGAGGCGGCGAAGGCCGTGACGCAGAAGGCGGCCATTACCGCCGCGGCGATTTTTTTCTTTCCAAACATAAAGAATCCCCCTCGATGTGCAATTAGTCTTTTGACGCGGATATGCTAGCATAAAAAAAAGAATCCGAGAAGGTGGCCCTCCGCGGATTCTTCGCGCATTTTGTGCCGCGCCGTTAAATTTTCGTAAATTCGAGCTTTTCTCCGTCCGACGAGACTTTTATCCTGTCGCCGGCGCTGAGCTCGCCTTCGAGCAGGCGGTTCGATATTTCGTCCTCGACCATGCGCTGTATCGTTCTGCGCAGCGGGCGCGCGCCGTACTTCGGGTCATAGCCCTTGTCGAGGATGAATTTTTTCGCGCTCTCGTCCGCCTCTATCTCGACGCCGTTTTCACGCGCGCGCTGTTCGACTTCGCCGAGCATTATATCGACGATGCGGAGCAGCTCGTCCTTGCCGAGCGGATCGAATACGAGTATTTCGTCTATCCTGTTGAGGAATTCTGGGCGGAAAGCCTTGCGCGCCGCCTCGGTGACGGTCTCGCGCATCTTACGCCTGTCCGCCGCCGCGGCCTCCTCCGCTCCGCCGAAGCCGAGCGCGCGCGTGCGCATGTTCTCCGTCACGCCGACGTTGCTCGTCATTATCACGACGCAGTTTCGGAAGTCGCTGACGTGGCCCTTGCCGTCCGTCAGACGCCCGTCCTCCAGGAGCTGGAGCATGACGTTGAAGACGTCGGGATGCGCCTTTTCTATTTCGTCGAAGAGCACGACGGAGTACGGGCGGCGGCGTATCGCCTCCGTCAGCTTGCCGCCCTCCTCGAATCCGACATACCCGGGCGGTGCGCCTATAAGTTTCGCCGCCTCGTGGCGCTCCATGTATTCGCTCATGTCTATCCGTATCATCGCCTCTTCGCTGCCGAAGAGGAATTCCGCGAGCGACCGCGCGAGCTCCGTCTTTCCGACGCCGGTCGGGCCGAGGAAGAGGAAGCTGCCGACGGGGCGCTTCGGGTCCTTCATCCCGCTTCTCGCGCGTCGCACGGCGCGCGCTACGGCGTGGAGCGCCTCGTCCTGCCCGACGACGCGCTTTCTCAGCTCGTCCTCCATACGCAGCAGGCGACGGCTTTCCTCCTCCGTGAGCTGCGTCACGGGGATTCCCGTGCTTTCTGCTACTATTTCGGCGATCGCCTCGGCTGTGATTTCAGGCTGGATTTTGTTCTGTTTCTCCGTCCACTCTTTGCGCCACTGCTCGCTCTGCTCCTTCGCCTTGCGCTCCTCGTCGCGCAGGTATGCGGCTTTCTCGAACTCCTGCGCAGCGGCGGCCTCTTCTTTTTCCTTGCGGAGGTCGTCGATGCTTCTTTCGAGGGCTTTGAGCTCGTCGGGAGCTTCGAGCGTCTTTATGCGCGCGCGCGCCGAGGCTTCGTCTATGAGGTCTATCGCCTTATCGGGGAGGAATCTGTCTGTGACGTAGCGTTTTGAGAGCGACGCCGCCGCTTCAAGCGCCGCGTCGGTTATGCGCACGCGGTGGTGCTGCTCGTATCTTTCGCGCAGCCCCTTGAGTATCAGCACCGTCTCCTCGACCGAGGGCTCGTCCACCTGCACGGGCTGGAAGCGCCGCTCAAGCGCCGCGTCCTTCTCTATGTACTTGCGGTATTCGTTTATCGTAGTCGCGCCGATTACCTGGAATTCTCCGCGCGCGAGGCTCGGCTTCAAAATGTTCGCCGCGTCCACCGCACCCTCGGCTCCGCCCGCGCCGACTATCGTGTGTATCTCGTCTATGAAGAGGATTATCCCCTTCGTCTCGCGTATCTCTTTTACGAGCCGCCGCATGCGCTCCTCAAACTCGCCGCGGTATTTCGTCCCCGCGACGAGGTTCGCGACGTTGAGCTGCATGACGCGCTTGCCCTTGAGCACCTCTGGGATGTCGCCCGCGAAAATCTTCTGCGCGAGCCCCTCCGCGACCGCCGTTTTGCCGACGCCGGGCTCGCCTATAAGCACGGGGTTGTTTTTCGTGCGGCGCGAGAGTATCTGAACGACGCGCTGAATTTCCTTCGCGCGCCCTATCACGGGGTCCAGCTCGCCCTTCGCGGCAAGCTTCGTAAGGTCCGTCGCCAGCTGGTCAGTTATCGGCGTGTTCGACGGCGCTTCTCGCTTCGCGCTCTGTTCGCTGCGGCGCGGCTCCTTCGGAGCGCCAGAGCCGACGGTGCGGCCTCCCTCGCGCAGCTCAGCGATGAGCGCGCGGCAGCCCTGGAGCGTCATTCCGTGGGAGGCGAGCACCTGCGCCGCCATGCCCTCGCGTTCGGCGAGGATGGCGAGGAATATGTGCTCCGTCCCGATATAATTCATTCCCATGCGCCGCGCCTCGCGCATCGCAAGATCCATGACGACCTTCACGCGCTGGCTCGTCGGCAGGTCGCGCTCCTCCTCGTAGGGCGTCCCGACGCCGGCGTTGCGCTCTATCTCGCTGACGAGGGCCTCCGGCGACGTCCTGTGGTACATCAGCACGCGCGAAATTATCGTGTCGTTGTCGTAGAGCAGCGCGAGCAGCACGTGCTCCGTCCCTATGACGTCGTGGCCCATCCGCAGGGCCTCTTTATGCGCTATCTGGAATACGCGCTTTCCGCGTTCCGTGAAATCCTGCCACATCTATATATTCTGTTCTCCGTTTGTTTCGTGGGAATTTTTCAGCTCGCTTATCCTGTCGCGGAGCTTCGCGGCGTATTCGTAGTCCTCCACCTTTACCGCTTCGAGCATTTTCTTTTCGAGCGCCGCCATCTCTTCCTCGGCGGTCATGACTTTATCTTCGGCGGCGTCGGTCCGGGCCGTCTCCTTATCTTCGGCGTCCCTGTGCTCGAACATAGAATCCGGCAGGACTCCGCCGCAGTGCGGGCAGATATGCTTGGCGCTCTTCTTTTGAGCGTAGGCGCCGCGCAGCGCCGGCATCACAAGCTCTCTGAAAGCTTCGTCTATACCCATCAGCCCTTCGACCGATAATGACAATTTCATAAGATTAGTCACGTCGTTCGTGCTGAGAAACTCTCCCGCGCACTCCCTGCAAAGGTGCTGCACGCGGCGTTCCCCGTTCACGACCTTGACGAGATGTATGTCGGCATGCCTCGTGCCGCATCGTTCACACAGCATATAACCCGCCTCCTAACTGAGCGCAAGGCTTGTCAGCAATTTTTTAAGCAATGACGCTCTCATTATTTCTCTTTTATGTATGGATATGTCGTAGAGATTTTTCCCGTTTTCCTCCTGATCGCGCAGCGCGACCTCGATGATGAGGCGCTCGCGCGGGGAAAGCATCTTCCTGTTCTGGAGGTTCATCAGCAGCCGCCGCGAATCCTGCTCGGAAATTTTGTTTCCGACCAGGTCCTCCAGATGGACGGCCTCTTCGTCGCAGTTCTTGAAAGTCAGCTGCACGACGCGGATGTAGCCGTGGCCGCCGCGCTGGCTCTCAACGATGAATCCGTTCTCGGGCGCGAAGCGGCTTCTGAGCACGTAATTTATCTGGCTCGGCACGCATTCGAAATGTTCGGCGAGGTCTTTCCGCCGGAGAAGAATCGTTCCGCCTCCGTTCTCTTCAAGAAGATGACCGATGTATTCCTCTATCTTTCTCGTAAGACTTGACGACGCCACCGCGCTCACTCCGTTTCAAAAATTCGGCCCGCACGGGCCGCGCATTTTACAAATTACAAAACACAGCTTCTGACTGCCGTTACCGTCGGCGAGCGTGCCTTCGACAGTTTCCGCCCTGCGAGATTCTCCGCCGCTTCTTTTTCGGCCCGCCGCAAATTTTAGGCTTGATTCCGCTCGCTTCCGTTTAACAGAACGTTTTCATTCTGTACCATTGCGCGTATTTTACTCTATTACAACAAAAAGGTCAAGAAAAGGCAAAGATTTATCACTGCCCTTCCCTGACCTACTATATGAAGCAAACGAATAATATAGGCTGAGATTCCGTGCGCGTCAGCTGCGGCGTATCACGCCGGCGCTCCATTTTATGAGCGCGTCTGACAATTTGACGAAATCTTCTTCTTTCGCGCGTCCGGCGCGGAAGTCCGCGAAGGCTGACAAAATCTCGCCGTCCTCGCTCTCTGCCTCAAGCGCAAGCTCGCTCAGCTTTTTGACGAAGCGCCCCGTCTCGCGCCAGCGCTTCACGCGCATGACGAAAAACGCCGATTTATAGAGCGCGCCGAGGATATCCATGCTCTTTTCGTAAAGCCTGTTGTGGCAGCAGCCGTGGTATATCGCGCATGCGCCGTCCTTGAGCGCCTTCTCCGCCGCGTCCTCGCCTATGAGCGGAGCTATGAAATCGAGCGAACCGTAAAGCGGCGCGGTGTCGTGATAGAGCAGAAACAATTCCGACGCGCTCCACGCTCGCAGCTCTTCCTCGCCGCAGATAAACCCGCACGCCTTTTCGGCGAACGGCATCGATGCGACGGCTTCGGCGTAAAGGCCTAGCTCTCGCGGCGAAAGCTCCTTCAGCACGACGACGAGGTCCACGTCGCTCTCATCCGAAGCCTCTCCGCGTCCGCGGCTCCCCTGGAGCCCGACGAATACGAGGCCGCCGCCGAAAGCATCCTCCAGCTTCCGCAGAAATTCCGCGCACCATTCATCAACGTTAAAATCCATAGCTTCTCCTCCTTCGCGCCCGCTCCAAACATACAAAAACGGCGGGCAACAATTTTAGCATGTTTTCCGCCGTTTGGATTTTTTATATTTGCCGCCCGCTCACGCCTCTCTGCGGATTTCCGAGCGCCGCGAGAGAAAGGCTTCAATCCTGTTCATCGCCTCTTTGATAGTCTCCAGGTCGTACGAATACGTTATCCTGACGAAGTTCGTGTAATCGTCGCCGAAGATAGTCCCGGGCATCAGCGCCACCTTGCATTCCCTGATGAGCGTATGCACCAGCTCCTCCGCTGTCCAGCCCGACGGCGACACGTCGGCCCAAAGGTAGAACGCGCCGCTCGGAGGGCTGCACCGCCAGCCGAGCCTGTGCGCGCGCTCACAGATGTAGTCGCGCCGCGCGCGGTACTCCTCCGCCATGCGCGCAATCTCGCAGCGCCCATGCTCCAGCCCGCGCAGCGCCGCGTACTGCGCTACGCCAGGCGCGCACATCACCGTCGCCGCGTTGATCATAGCTATCGGCGCGAGCAGCTCCTTCGGCGCGCAGAGGTAGCCGAGACGCCACCCCGTCATCGCCATAGATTTCGAAAAGCCGGAAATGAATACCGTGCGCTCGCGCATACCCGGCTGGCTCAGAATAGTGCAGTGCTCTCCCTCGTAGACGAATTCGGCGTAAACCTCGTCCGAAATCACAATGATATCCTTCTCGCGTATGACGTCGGCTATCTTCGCGAACTGCGCGTCGGACATAACGCTGCCCGTCGGGTTGTTCGGATAGTTGAGAATCAGCAGCTTCGTCCTCGGCGTTATCGCGGCCGCGACGTCCGCGGCGTCGAGCGCCCACCCGTTCTTTTCGTACGTCGGAACGAAGACCGGCACGCCGCCCGAAAGCCGCACCAGCGTCGCGTAAAAGCCGTAGGCCGGCTTCGGCAGAAGCACCTCGTCGCCATCAGAGACGAAAGCCCTTATCGTATCGTCGAGGCCGAGCGACGACCCCGGCGTAATCAGCACCTCGCCGCTCGAATACGAGATGCCGAAACGCTCGTCAAGATACTCCGAAATCTTCTCCTTAAGCTCCGCATAGCCGTTGCTCGGGGGATAAAAAGTCTTCCCGGAACGAATGGCGTCGATCGCGCCGTCCCCGACCACAGAAGATGTAGCAAACCCCGGCTCGCCCAATCCAAGCGATATGACGTCCGGCGGAAGATTAAAAAACGCCGCCATTTTAGGAACCGGAATCGCGCGCACTTTATCAGAAATCATAGAAGATATGTCCACTGCCCCATCCCCTTTGCATAATAAAAATTACCCTCTCGTCCCGTCGAAGATTACATACTCAGCTTTCTCTTCCGTTTTTTATCGCTTCTGCCATTCTATCATAGCGAACACGTCGAACTAAACCGCCGCCCTATTTTGACCGGTTTAGTTCGCTTTCTTCAAATTAAGTTCCGCACCTCGCCGCGTCGTCAAACAGAGCGTCGCAAAAAGTAATGAGCAATGAAAATTAACCCGTTGACAAAATCATAAAATGCTGTAGAATATCTCCTCGTGATGTGCGAGTGAATCGCTAGCTCAGTTGGCAGAGCACCGGACTTTTAATCCGGGTGTCCCGGGTTCAAGTCCCGGGCGATTCACCACTTGCGGTCCTATCGTCCAGAGGCCTAGGACACCGCCCTTTCAAGGCGGCGACACGAGTTCGAATCTCGTTAGGACCGCCATTTTTATGGCCCTAAAAAAGGGAATTCGATTTCTTAATCGAATTCCCTTTTTTGTATAAAGAAAACTCCAGGCTATGCCTGGAGTTCATTCAGCTTATAGCTATGAGCAGAAGCTCCTCTGACGTAGTATAAGAAAGTCCGTCAACCCGTCTTAACAACGTACAGAGGAGGTCCAAATATGGACACAGAAACCCTAGCACATACAAAATGGAATTGCAAATATCATATAGTCTTTGCTCCGAAATTCAGAAGACAAATTATCTGCGGCAGGTTGAAAACTGAGATTGGAAAAATTTTAAGAACCCTATGCGAGAGGAAAGAAATTGAAATTCTTGAAGCCAATCTCTGTGCAGACCATATCCATATGCTGATTGCCATACCGCCCAAATACAGTGTGTCGCAGATTATGGGATACCTAAAGGGCAAAAGCTCGCTTATGATATTCGACCGCTTTGCACATATGAAATACAAATATGGCAACAGACATTTCTGGTGCAGAGGATATTACGTAGACACAGTAGGGCGCAATCAGAAGAAAATAGCGGAGTATATCAGGAACCAGCTGAAAGAGGACTATCAAGCCGACCAGCTGAGTTTGTTTGAGCCGGCAGACCCGTTTACGGGTAAGCCGGTCAACGCAGGCAAAAAAGATTCCCGGTAAGCTCCTTTAGGAGCCGCCCGGGAAAGTGGTGTGGTTGGCGGACTTTCAAGCTCGTTTAGAGCTGCCGGTAATATGCCCTTATAGGGCTGGCACAAACTACCGGCTTAGCCGGTAGTTTTGATTGTATATTCGGTGGACTGACATCCTTGTCTATACTCAATACCAAAGGCGGCAGCGTTTACGCTGCCGCTACCCCATCACCGCGTCGAACGCCCCTTTTGCGCGGCTTACGGCTTCGTCTATCTCCTGTTCGTTTATTATCAGAGGCGGGTTGAAGTATATTACGTCGCCGAGCGGGCGCAGGATCAGGCCGCGTTTGAGCGCTTCTTTGTAGACGGCGTAGCCGAGGCGCTTTTTGCCGTCGAAGGCTTTTTTCGTCTTTTTATCCTCAACCAGCTCGATTGCGTTGATGAGGCCGATGTGCCTTATCTCCCCCACGTTCGGGTGCGCGGCGAAGGTCTCGTTCAGCAGCTCGTTCATGTATTTTGCGCGCGGCGCGGCTTTTTCTATTATTTTGTCCTCACGCAGTATTTTTTGTACGGCGAGCGCCGCGGCGCAGCCGAGCGGGTTGCCGCTGTAGGTGTGGCTGTGCATGAAGGCCTTGCCTTCACTGTAGCCGGCGTAGAATGCGTCGTAAATTTTGTCGGTCACGACGGTTATCGCCATCGGCATATAGCCTCCGGTTAGCCCCTTCGATATACACATTATATCCGGGCTTACGCCCGCGTGGTCGAAGGCGAACATCTTTCCCGTGCGTCCGAAGCCCGTCGCTATTTCGTCGGCAATGAGCAGGACATTGTGCTCGTCGCAGAGCGCGCGCAGCTTTGTCAAATATTCGGCGGGATATATCCTCATGCCCGCGCTGCCCTGAAGCAGCGGCTCGACTATCACTGCGCAGCATTCGGCGGCGTGCTCCTCAAAGAGCCGTTCTGCGAAGGCGAAGCACTCGACGGCGCAGTCTCCGCGCTCTTTGCCGCAGGGGCAGCGGTAGCAGTCCGGCGCCTGGATGCGCTCCACGTCCATCAGCATCGGTTTGTATATCTTCGCGTAGAGGTCGAGGCAGCCGACGGAGAGCGCGCCTATCGTCTCGCCGTGGTAGCCGTCCGAGAGGCAGATGAATTTCGTCTTCTCGGGATGTCCCGTCTGATGCTGGTACTGGAACGCCATTTTGAGCGCGCATTCGACTGAGGCGGAGCCGTTGTCGGAGAAGTTGAATTTCGTCAGGCCGCGCGGCACGATTTCGGAAAGCTCCTCGCAGAGCCGTATCGCGGGCTCGTGCGTGAAGTTCGCGAATATCACGTGCTCGAGCCTGTCTATCTGCTCCTTGACCGCCGCGTTTATCGCGGGGTTGCAGTGGCCGAGCAGGTTGCACCACCACGAGCTGACTATGTCGATGTACTCTTTGCCGTAAACGTCGTAGAGGCGGACGCCGCTCCCGCGCGCTATCGGAATCGGCGGCAGCTCCTCGTAGTCCTTCATCTGCGAGCACGGATGCCAGATGTGCCGCAAATCTCTCTCTTCAAGCGTCAATTCGCCGCCTCCTTAAAAAGTCCGCAAAGCTCCTCGATGGGAATATCCAACTCCGCGCAACCGCGCTTCACGCAGGCCGCGACTTGGACGCCTGTGAGTCGCTCTATCATATATTTGTTGTCCCTGTGCATGAGCTGCGTTTCGTCGTAGCCGTTCATGATTATTCCGCGGACTTCTATCCCCGCGGCTTGTGCGTGCTCGACGGTCAAAACCGCGGAATTTATCGAACCGAGGCCGGAAGGCGCGACTATCACGACGGCTAGGCCGCATGCTTTGATTATGTCTTCGAGCATGATTTTCCGCTTGTCCCAGCGTATCGGGCATACGATTCCGCCGCAGCCTTCAACGCATAGATAGTCGTATTTTTTAAGCGCGCGGGCGAAGTCGCGCTTTATCGCGTCAAGCTCCGGCGGATTGCCTTCGATCTGCGCCGCGAGGTGCGGCGACAGCGGATTTTTGTAAACGTAGGAGACTAGGCTCTCGGGCAGCTCCGTCATGCCGCTTGCGCGCGCGACGAAATCCGCGTCGCCGGGGACGAGCCTGCCGCCGCGTTCCTCCGCTCCGCTGAGCGCCGCCTTGTAGTAGCCCGCGTTGATTCCAGCCTTGCGCAGCCGCTTCACGATGAGCGCAGTCACGTAGGTCTTCCCCACATCTGTGCCGGTCGCCGTCACGAAAAGCACGCGGCTCACGGCCTTTTCACCTCGTATCCGAGTTCTTTTATCATTTTCATGTCCTCATCGACGGATATTCCCGCGGTGGTAAGCATGTCGCCGGATATCGCGGCGTTCGCGCCGGAGCGGAAGACGGCGCGTCCCTTGTCTGCGAGCAGTCCGCGCCCGCCCGCCATGCGTATTGCCGCGTCAGGCAGTATGAAGCGGAAAAGAGCCGCGGCACGGCGTATCTCGTCATATGTAAGCCGCGGCAATTTTTCGTAGGGTGTGCCTGGAATCGGGGTCAGCACGTTAAGCGGCACGGACTTCACGCCGAGGCCGTGCAGCTCGAAGGCCATATCGGCGCGGTCGGCGAAGCTCTCGCCCATACCGATTATGCCGCCGCTGCAAACATCGAGCCCCGCGCGCATTGCAGCCTTTATCGCGGCTATTTTGTCGTCGTATGTGTGTGTCGTGCAGACGTTCGGGAAGTTGCGCCGCGAGGTTTCGAGGTTGTTGTGGATGCGCGTCACGCCCGCCGCCTTGAGTTTTACAAAATCCTCGTAAGCGAGCAGGCCGTGCGAGGCGCAGAGGCTGATGCCGCACTTTTCGCGCAGAGCCGCGTAAATCTCGCAGACCGCGTCAACTTCCGCCGCACCGAGCCTTCTGCCCGACGTTACCAGCGCGACACGGCCTATGCCCCGCTCTTCGTTATAGCGCGCCTCGCGCAGCGCTTCGTCCGCGTTTATCAGCGGATATTCCTTCGCGCCGGAATGGTGATGCGCCGACTGCGCGCAGAATTTGCAGTTTTCCGTGCAGCGTCCGCTCTTCGCGTTGATTATCGTGCAGGCGTCGAAGTCCCCGCCCGCGAAGCGCCGGCGTATTTCGTCGGCCGCGCGCGACAGCTCTTCAACGTCCGCGCTTTCGAGCGCGAGAGCCTCAGCCTTCGTTATGCTTTCGCCCGACATTATTTTTTCTTTGAGCTCTTCAATTTTCATTACAGACTGCCGCCTCCGATGCGTGGAAGAATTTTCGCCGCGAGCGCCGCCGACACGAAGCAGAGCGCGACGTCGCCCGGCGCGGCGAGCGCGAGGCCGTAGAGCAGAAGCGCCGAAACAGCTACCGGGGAGCCCACGAAGTACGACGCGGCGAACCAGTAGTAGACTACGCCGAAAAGGTAAACTACCGCGATGTTCGCAAAGCTCGCGGCGAGAAGCAGACGAAAGCTCCTGTGCGCCCGCAGCCGCGATATTTTCCCCGCGCACCACGCGCCGGCCGCGAAGCCTACGATGTAGCCGAAGGTCGGATTCATCACATACCACGGGCCGCCGCCCTGCGTGAATACGGGAACGCCGATAAGCCCCGCCGCCATGTAGACGCAGACCGCCGCCGCGCCGCGCTTCGCGCCGAGCAGAAGCCCCGCGAGGTTCGCAAACAGAAATTGCAGCGTGAAAGGCACGACGGGGACTGGAATCCTGATGAAAGCCCCGACCGCGGTCAGCGCCGCGAAAAGCGCGACGAGCGCCATGTCCCTGCTTCTGTTGCCCGCGTCCGTCATTCGCCATCCTCCTTTTGTCAACTTCATTGCATCGATAGTATGACATAGCGGCATTACGGTGTCAACCAGATTGTAATTTTATAGTTGACGTTAGAGAAATGCCGATGGTGTATAATTTCGTCGAAAGTTTATGTTTGGAGGTATCGCTTTGTCCTTCGGTCCCGAACTTATATGGAGCTGGAGCCGCGAGCTTTCGGCGCTCGCGAGCCGCCGCGTCCAGCGCGTCGAGGGCGGCGGCAGCGCCGTCATAATTTCTCTCGCGGGCGGAGCGGAGCTGCTGCTTTCGTGGGGCGCGCAGAACTGCGGCGCGGCCGTGATAAGCGCGCGCGACAAAAAATCGCTGCTCGCAGCCGCGCGCCAGACGCCGCCGATAACGAACGCCGTCAAGAGCCATCTGACCGGCGCGCAGCTCGTCTCCGTCGCGCAGCTCCACCGCGACAGGATTCTCGAATTCACCTTCAGAAAGACGATAGGCGCGGGCTTCTCCACCGAGCGCCGGCTCGTGCTCGAGATAATGGAGCGCTTCAGCAACCTCGTCATGACGGACGAGAACGGCCTGATAATAGAGACGGCGAAGCACATCCACCCCGCCGACAACAGCTTCCGCACCGTGCTGCCAGGCGTGCCCTACCACATGCCGCCGCTCTTCGGAGGCGCGGCGCTCGAAGAATGGCTCGCCGCGCCGCGCGAGGATACGCTGACGAAGGTCGCGGGCGTCGGCAGGCCGCTGCTGAAAATCCTCTCCGCCTACCCCGCAGGGCTCGCCGCGGAATATCTTCGCGGGCTTTACGACGATTCGAGCGCGCCGATGACGGCGCAGAGGATAGGCAAATACGTCACGGCGCTGCCGGAGCTTTTGCCGGAGGCCGAGAAACTGCCCGACGGCTCGACCGGCGCGCTCATCGCGCTCGCGCCGATGAAGGACGGCACGATAGAGAACCGCCGTAAAAATATAGTCAAGCATATAGAAAAAGAGATAACGCGGCGCGAGCGCCAGCTCGGCGACATCCGCCGCCTGCTCGCCGACGAAAGCCCCGCGCGCTTCAAGCTGTGGGGCGAGCTCATCGTCGCGAATATGTGGAACGTCAAGCACGGCGTTTCCGAAGCGGAGCTGACGGGCCACGACAAGGACGGCAACGAAATTTCTCATAAAGTCCCGCTCGATCCGCGCATATCGCCCTCGCAGAACTCGGCGGCGTATTTCGCTAAATATAAAAAAATCGTCTCGGCGCAGGAGCGCGCCGCGTCGCTCGTACAGAAGGTCGAGGAGGAGCTCGACGACCTGCGCGAGGAGCTTGCGCTCGCATCGTCGGTCGACGACGCGCAGGCGCTCGTGATGCTCGAAGAGGAGCTCGGCATGGCGAAGCCGCAGCAGAAGCGCGGCGGCAAAAAAGAGCCGCAGCTTCCGCCGCACGTCCGTTTTGAATTTGAAAAGGCGATAGTCTGCGCGGGGCTTTCGGCGAAGGGCAACCGCTGGCTGACCTTCCGCTTCGCCTCGCCGGAGGACTGGTGGTTCCACGCGCAGGGCGTGCCCGGCGCGCACGTCATAATGCGCGCGACCTCCGCGCTGACGGACGAGGAATTTGAAGAGCTCGCGGCCTTCTGCGCCTCGCTCGCGGTTTTCTACAGCAAGGCTAAAGCCGAGCCGCGACATCGCGTCGACTACACGCGCCGCAAATACGTCAGCCCGATACGCGGCGGCGAAGCGAACGTAACCTATAAGGAATTTTCGACTATTGCAGGTGAACCGGCGCTGTGGAGCGAGAAAACGCCTAAATAGGATTCGTACCCGTGCGCAGCTCTTTGAGATAATTTACCAGCTCCGGCGGCAGCGGCTGGACGAAGCGCATCTCCTCGCGCGTGCGCGGATGTGTGAAACCGAGCTTCCATGAGTGAAGGAATACCCGCTCGGGGCCGAAGGGCGACGGGCGCGACGGCGCGTAGAGCCTGTCTCCGACGAGCGGGCAGCGCAGCGCCTGCATGTGAACCCTTATCTGGTGCGTCCGCCCGCTGTGCAGGCGGCATACTACGAGCGATTTTCCGCCGAAGCTCCAAAGCTTTTTATAATCGGTCCAGGCCTCGCGCCCGTCCTCGACGCAGGCCATTTTCAGGCGGCTGTACGGGTCGCGGCCGATCGGATATTTCACCGAGCCTTCCGCGCGCGGCGGCTCTCCCCAGCAGAGCGCTAGGTATTCCTTATGCACGCGCCTTTCCTTGAAATCCTTGAAAAGCCCCTCCTGCGCCAATCCGTTGCGCGCGACGACCATCAGCCCCGAGGTCGTCGCGTCGAGCCTGTGGACTATGCCGGGGCGCTGGACGCCGTTGAGCGCGCCTAAATCAGGATAGCGGAACAGAAGGCCGTGAACCAGCGTTCCGCTCCAGTGGCCCGGCGCGGGGTGGACGACGAGCCCGGCGGGCTTGTTGACGACGATTATATCCTCGTCGTCGTATACCACCTCGAAAGGCACGTCCTGCGGCTCGAGGTCGAGCGTCTCCGCAGGCGGCACGATGACGCCGAGCGCGTCTCCCGCCGCGACCTTGACAGAGGGCTTTATGCGCCGCTCCGGCGTCAGCTTCGCGTTGCCCTCTTTGATGAGCTTCTGCGCGTAGCCGCGGCTGATGCCCATGAGGCGGGAGAGCGCGAAATCGAGCCTGTGGCCGTCGAGCTCCGCGCCTATCGCAAATTCCTGAAAAGAAGAGGGAGCGGACTCGCGCCCCTCCCCCTCTTCCTCAAGGCAGTTGTTTATCGAAAGTTCTTCGTTATTTTCCGACGACATCGGCGCAGCGGTCGCAGATACCCTTTTCGGCGACTTCGTGGCGGTGCTTCCAGCAGCGCGGGCATTTCTCGTCCTTCGACTTGCTGACGCCGACGGTGAGCCCCGTCGTCTCGTCCTCGTAGACGTTCTCCGCGCCGGAAATCTCGTCGACGACGTGGCATCCGGAGACTATGAGGATGTTCTCCCACGTCTCGTCGCTTATCCTGCCCGCGAGCGGCTTGTAGTAGTCGCTGAGCTTCACCTGCACGTCGGCGTCGAGCGGATGTCCGATGATGCCCTTCCCGCGCGCCGCCTCAAGGCCGCGCAGCACGCCCTGGCGCGCCATGAGCAGAAGGTCCCACTCCTCCTCAACGGCGGGGTCGATACCCTCTGCGAGCGGCTCGGGCCAGTCGGCGAGCAGGACGCTCTTCGCAAGCGTCGGGTCCATCTCGCGCATCTTCTGCCAAATCTCTTCCGCAGTGAACGAAAGGACGGGCGACATCATCTGCGTGATGGTCTCGAGCACCTGCCACATGACGGTGCGTATCGAGCGGCGGCTCTTCGCGTGCTCCGCGTCGGCGTAGAGCTTGTCCTTGCTCACGTCGATGTAGAACGACGAGAGCTCGTTGTCGCAGAACTGGTGAATCAGCGTCATCGGCTGATGGAACTCGTAATTGTCGAAGCCGTCCGTCACGCGCGAACGCAGGCGCTCGAGCTTGAGCAGTATGTACTGGTCGACCGGCGCGAGCTCGTCGTGCGGCAGCATGTCCTCGGCGGGATTGAAGCCCGCGAGGTTCGCGAGCAGGAAGCGCGCCGTGTTGCGGATTCTGCGGTAGGATTCTATAAGGTTGCGGAATATCTCTTCCGAGATGCGCACGTCGCCGCGGTAGTCGGACGAGGCGACCCAGAGGCGCAGAATGTCCGCGCCGTTCTTTTCTATAATCTTTTCCGGCTTCATGACGTTGCCGAGCGACTTCGACATCTTCTGTCCGTCGGGTCCCATGATGAACCCGTGTGTCAGAACCATTCTGTACGGAGCTGTGCCGCGCGTCGCGACGCTGTTTAAGAGCGACGTCTGGAACCAGCCGCGATGCTGGTCGCTTCCTTCAAGGTAGAGGTCTGCGGGCCAGCTCAGATCCTCCCAGTTGTCGAGAACGGCGGAATGGCTCGTGCCGGAATCGAACCATACGTCCATGATGTCCGAATCCTTGCGCAGATGTTTGCTTCCGCACTTCGGGCAGACCGCGAGGTCTCCGACCAGCTCTTCCGGCGTCATTGTCCACCAGCAGTCGCTGCCGTGCTCGCGCACCTTCTCCGCCACGCGGCGCACGCGGTCGCCGGTCAGGATGACTTCGCCGCAGTCCTCGCAGTAGAAGGCCGGTATAGGCACGCCCCACGTACGCTGGCGGCTGATGCACCAGTCGGAACGGTCGCGCACCATATTCGTGATGCGGTCCTTGCCCCAGTCGGGTATCCATTTAACGTCGTCTATGCACTTGAGAGCCTGGTCGCGGAATTCCGAGACGGCGACGAACCACTGATCAGTCGCGCGGAAAATGACCGGCTTCTTGCACCTCCAGCAATGCGGATATGAGTGCGTGATCTTCAGCTTTCCGAGCAGGCGCTTCGACTCTTCGAGCAGCTCGAAGACCTTCTTTTCGCCCTCGGCGAGCGACATGCCGCCGAAAATCGGCGTATCTGCGTAATAATGTCCCGTCGGGTCTACGGGGTTGTAGACCTCTATGCCGTAGCGGACGCCAGTCTCGAAGTCGTCGCTTCCGTGTCCTGGCGCGGTGTGGACGCATCCGGTACCGGAGTCGAGCGTGACGTAGTCGGCGAGCACGAACGGAACGGCTCTGTCGTAGAACGGGTGCTTCGCGAGCGAAAGCTCAAGCTGCTGTCCCTTGCAGACGAGGACAGGCTCGCCGAGCTCAAGCCCGGTAGCCTTCTCGACCTCGGCCTTGAGGCCGACGGCGATGAGGTAGACCTTGCCGCCGCACTCGTAGAAGCCGTAATCGTAGCGCGGATGCACTGCGACCGCCATCGACGCGGGAAGCGTCCACGGCGTCGTCGTCCAGATTATGACGTTGACGTCCTTTCCGGCGAGCTCGGGGAAGACCTTCGCGGCGTCGGTGTACTCGTAAGCGACGAAGATAGAAGGCGAAGTCTCGTCTCCGTACTCGATTTCCGCCGCGGCGAGCGCCGTCTGGCAGTCGGTGCACCAATAGATCGCCTTGCGTCCCTTGTAGACGAGCCCCTTGTCCACCATCTCGGCAAGGCCTTCGAGCTCCGTCGCCTCGAACGCCGGGACGAGCGTCATGTACGGATGCTCCCAGTCGCCGATGACGCCGAGGCGCTTAAACTGCCCCGTCTGCACATCGGCGAACGAACGCGCGTAGGCGGCGCACTTCTGGCGCAGCTCGACGGGCGAGATTTCGTCCTTGCCGACGTTCAGCTCCTTGAGAACCTTGAGCTCGATGGGGAGCCCGTGCGTGTCGTAGCCCGGGACGTATGGCGTGAAGTACCCGCGCTGCCATTTATACTTAACTATGAAGTCCTTGAGAATCTTGTTCGTCGCGGTTCCGATATGGATGCTCGCGTTAGCGTAGGGCGGCCCGTCGTGAAGGATAAAAGAGGGCTTGTCCTTGTTCTTTTTCTTCAGCTCGCCGTAAACGTCGATGTCGTACCAGAATTTCAGAAATTCCGGCTCCCTCTGCGACAGATTCGCGCGCATCGGGAAATCCGTCTTGGGCAGGAACAGCGTGTCCTTATAGTCGTTCGCCATAAAAAAACCTCCGTCTAAAGAGAATGGAATCCGCGGCGGGACTCCACAATATACAACTTTGTTATTATAGCGAAACGCGGACAAATATACAAACGCGGCGGCGGACGGCGCGCTTATTTTTTCCGCGGCGGCAAATATACTCATCGGACGCGCGCCGGCCTTTGCTATAATTAGCGCGTGGCTTCGGAGGTGCGGACGTTGGAGAAATGGAAGAACGGCAATCTATTTAATAAGACGCTCTACTCGCTGAACGGGCTGCGCGTTTCGTTCATGACGGAGAAGGCCGTGCGCAACGAGTTTCTCGCGGCGGCGGGCTTCGTCGCGCTCGCGCTGTTTTGGGGCTGCGATTTCGACGACGTGTTCCTCGTGTTCCTCGCGTCGCTCTCCCCCATCGTCGTCGAGCTTATCAACACGGCGGTCGAGCGGCGCATAGACACAAACGACGGCCCGGCCTTCCGCGAGGACGTGCGAATACAGAAGGATACGCTCTCCGCCGCAGTCTTCCTGAGCCTTTTCATAGCCTACGGCCTCTGTCTGAAAATCATATTTTTTTAAGTAGCCCGCGTTATTGAAGCGCGGACAAAAATATGCCGCTCCGGATATTTTCGCCCGGAGCGGCCTGTTTTTGCTTTGCCTGATGAACCGTACACACGTGCTTCGCTATACGGTCTTCCCCTCTTTGATATATCGCCAGAGCGTTTCGCGGTCTACGGATATAAATTCGCCGGCGGGCAGCGTTTTGAGCGTCAGTTTGCCGATTTTGCGGCGCAGCAGACGGCGCACGTCGTTTCCAAGCGCGCGCGCCATGAGGCGGATTTCACGCTTTATCCCCTCGCCCAGGACGACCTCGAACCAGCACTGCATAGGGTTGCGCGCGAGGCGGCGCACCGAGAGCGGCTTCAGGAACACGCCCTCCGCGTCGACGCCCTTCGTCCACTGTATCAGCGTAGGCTCGTCCATCGGGCGGCGAAGCTCTACCTCGTAGGTCTTTGTGAAGCCGTTGCGCGGGTGTATCAGCTCCTGCGAGAACATTCCGTCGTTCGTCAGGATTATCAGCCCTTCGCTGTCGCGGTCAAGCCGCCCTACGGGAAAGAGACGCAGGCGATCCATCGAAGGCGGCAGAATGTCGATGACGGTGCGCTCGCGCGAGTCCTCGACCGCGGATAGCACGCCCTTCGGCTTGTTGAAGATGAGGTACGTCGGTTCCACTGGAGAGAGCTCGCGTCCGTCCAGCTCCACGATGTCGCCGGGCGCGACCTGCCGTCCGGGCTCCGTCACCGCCTCGCCGTTTATGCGCACGCGCCCCGCCGTTATGAATTCCTCTACTTTGCGCCTCGCTCCGGCGCCGCACATCGCGAGGTATCTGTTGAGCCGTATCGTTCCCTCACTCATCGCCGTTCGTCTCCTCCGTCGTTTCATTCTCCGGCGCGCCGTTTTCCGGCTCCTGTTCGTCCGTTCCGTCGTCCTCGTACTCTCCGCGAAGCTCTTCGAGCGTCGGGAGCGCGCTTATGCTAGAAAGGCCGAATATTTCGAGAAATTTGTTCGTCGTGCGGTAGCGGCGCATGGATTTTTTGCGGCTGTCGCTTCGCGGCCTGTCTATGAGGCCGTTTTTCAGCAGCGTCTCGACGACGCGGTCGCAGCGCACGGAGCGGATTTCCTCTATCTCCGACATCGTTATCGGCTGATTGTAGGCGATGACGGAAAGCGTTTCGAGCGCCGCGCGCGAGAGCCTGATGCGCTGCGTCGAAAGGAAGGCCGCGAAGCTTTCGACCGTGTCCGCCAGGTCGGGCGCGGTCGCCATCTGCCAGCCGCCGCCCAGATGCAGCAACGTTATGCCGCGCCCCTTCGCGTACTGCGCGCGCAGCGTCTTTATCGCGGCTTCGGCGCGTTCCGCGGAAATTCCGAGATGCGCCGCTATCGTTTCCGCGGACACAGGCTGCGGCGAGACGAAAAGCAGCGCCTCCACCTGCCGCTCTATCAGCCCGAGTGAGTAATTTTCATCAACAGGCGGCAATTTCAACACCTCCGAGCGTCTCCGGCTGGATTATATGGACCATGCCGAGGCGCGAAAGCTCGAGCAGCGCAAGCAGCGTCACGATGAGCGTCTTTTTGCTGCGCTCGGCTAGGAGCTCGCCGAGCGGCAGCCTACGCCCTGCGACTATGCGCATCAGCTCGTCCATGCGTTCTTCTATCTGGCGTTCCTCGGGGACAGCGTCCGGGATTTCGTCCCAGAGCATCGTATCCTCGTCGTACTGCGCCGCGGCGCGGCTTTCCTCGATGCGCGCCTCCAGCTCCCACCATTTAGAGGCGAGCATCTCAAGGTCGCCTATGTCGTAATAATAATTGTCCTCTTCGTCCGTCACGCGCAGGAAGCAGCGCTCGCGCTCCTCCTTCGCGGCCGCGAGCCAGCGCGCAGCCGCCCTGTACGGACGGTAGCGGTTCATGATGAACTCAAGCTCCTCCTCCGATACGAAATCGTCTTCCTCGGGAAGGATTTCGTCCGGCGCGGGCGCGCGGTCGGGAAAGAGCGAATCTACCTTACGCAGAAGCAGGCGGCTCGCGAAGGAGAAAAAGTCGGCGAGCTCGTTCAGCGTCGCGCCCTTCGCGCGCACAAGGAAATCTATATACTGCGTGACCAGCTCCGTCAGGTTCAGCTTCACGGCGTCCATCTCGCGCGACTCCACGAGATGGCAGAGCAGGTCGAGCGGGCCGGAAAAGCTGCCGAGATGGACCTCGAAACCGGCCTCGCTGCGCCCTTCCGGCGCGGACGCCGCGTTACCTTCCGCCAAGGCCGTCCTCCGTATCCGCGTCAGCGCCTTCCAGGAGAGTCACAGAAAGCCCCGTCTGCTCCGCGACGAGCGCCGCGAGCGCGGGAAGCGACACGCGCTCCATCTCGCCGTGATCGCAGGCCGCGACGCAGAGCCCCGCCTCCTGCGCCTCCTCGCGCGGATGGTACGAAACGTCGGCCGTGATGAAGCACTGGACGCCGAGCGCCAGAGCCTCGGGCCAAAAGTCCATGCAGGCGCCGCCGCCGAGCGCGACGCGGCGCACGCAGGTTTTCAGATTTCCGTGGAGCGAGAGCGCGGACAGATTCCAGCGCTCGCGCAGCAGCTCGCCGAGCGCGCCGAGACGGACGGGACGCGGCAGATCGCCGGCGGCCCCGAGCCCCCACGCGCCGCTCTGCGAAGGAATGAGCGGCTCGATATTTTTCAGCCCGAGCTCAGAAGCGAGGACGAAATTCACGCCTTCCGGCGATGAGTCCCAGTTCGTATGCGCGGCGTAGAGCGCGACGCCGCTTTTTACCGCGGAAAGCAGCGTCCGCCCCGCATGGCAGTCGTCGACTACCGACTTGACTGGACGGAAAATAATAGGATGGTGCGTGACGAGCAGGCCGCAGCCGCGCTCAGCAGCCCGCGCCACGGTGCGCGGCGAGGCGTCCAGCGCGACGGCTATCTTCTCAACCTCCGCGCCGCGCTCCCCCGCAAGCAGCCCCGGATTGTCCCACGGCTCCGCCCACTCCTTCGGCACTCTTTTCTCTATAGCTTCAGCAATTTCATAAAGTTTCATGACGGCACCTCGAATTGTCTGATTGATTTATTTTATAACGCCGTTATACGTAACGTCAAAGCGCATGCGCGCAGCCGGAGACGTCAAACCGGCGAGGCATGAAAAAACCGCGGGCCGTTTGCACGGTCCGCGGCGCAGAGCACCCTGTAAGCCGGGTTTTGTAAGGGGACGTCCCCCGCCAGCCATTTATCTAATCCCGCGCTTGCGCGCGGGCTTCAGCGGTCGTACCCGGGAGTCGGCGGGCCGCCTCATCCTCCCCTATTCGACCTTGCTCCTGATGGGGTTTGCCAGGCCCGCGGGTTCCCCTCGCGGCCGGTGGGCTCTTACCCCGCCTTTTCATCCTTACCGCTTTCGCGGCGGTTTGCTTTTCTGCGGCACTTTCCCTGGGTTCGCACCCGCAGGAATTTCTCCTGCATCACGCCCTGCGGAGCCCGGACTTTCCTCCCGCGCTGCGCGCCGGCGGCTGGCTCGGATACTCTGAGTCGTTATTATAACACAGCGCCGCGCGGCTCAGTTTGAGAGGACGGCGTGGACTTCCTTGAGCAGCTTCGATATCTCCAGCCCCTGCGGGCAGTGGCGTTCGCACTGGCGGCAGCCGACGCAGAGGTCGGCCTTGCGGCTGCCCGACATGTAGGCTTTCTTGATGCTTTCGTCGCGCGTTCTCATGTAGCGGTTGTAGTAGGCGAATGCGCTCGGTATGAGGACCGTCTTCGGGCACGGCAGGCAGTATTTGCAGTCGGTGCAGCCGATAAGCGCCTGCGCCTCGAAGGTCCTGCGCAGATCCGTTATCAGCCTCTCCTCCGCTTCGGTCATGACGTTCGGCGCGGCGTGCTCGAAGATGCGCAGCTGGTCTTTCAGCTGGTCGAGCGTCGACGTTCCGCTCAATATGACGCTTGCCTCGGGTTTGCTGTACAGCCAGCGCATGCACCATTCGACGAAGCTGCGCTTCTCGGGGAATTCTTCTATTAGCTTTCGTCCTTCGTCGGAGAGCTCCTCGACGAGCGAGCCGCCGCGCAGCGGCTCCATGATTACGACGGGCAGTCCCTGCGCCGCGGCGTATTTAAGCCCCTGCGTGCCTCCGGCCTGGTTGTACTGGTCGAGGATGTTGAGCTGTATCTGCGTCATGCTCCAGTCCGGCGCGCTCGCTATTACTTCTTTGAAGGCTTCGAAGGTGTTGTGTATTGAGAAGCCCTTGAAGCGTATCTTTCCTTTTTTGCGCATTTCTTCGAGGAACGGTATGCCGTCGTATTTCTTGACCTTTTCCCAGACGCCGGGGCTGAGGTTATGAAGCATGTAGACGTCGACATAGTCGACCTTAAGGCGGCGAAGCTGTTCGTCGAGGAACTTTTCAAAGTCCGCGTGCGACTGCGAGTATATGACGGGGCATTTCGTCACGAGCGTAACCTTTTCGCGGTAACCGTCCGCGAGCGCCTTGCCGAGAAGCTCTTCGCTCCCCGCGTAGATGTAGGCCGTGTCGATGTAGTTCACGCCGTGGTCTATCGCATAGCGCACGATCTCGACCGCAGCTTTTTCGTCGGCTGGCAGGCGCATCGTCCCGAGTCCGAAGCGCGAGACCTTCAGACCTGTCTTTCCAAAGTCTGTGTACTGCATGATAAATCCCTCCCAACACACAATAATTATACGCCCGAAGGCATAGAAAAACGGCGCGCCCGAAAGCGCGCCGTGCGGAAAAAACGTGGTGCTTTTAGTGGTTTCTGACTATTTCCTTGATGACCATGAGCCTGCTCAGCGTCGAGCGTTCCATCTCTTCGAGCTTCATCGAGATGGAGCGTATCGCCTCCGTGAACGACGGAATCATGACGTGCTCGAGCGCGTTGACGCGGCGGCGCGTGCGCTCTATTTCGAGCGCCATCGCGCGGACAGCCTTTTCCTCTGCGGCGAGGTGGACGAGCTTCGGCATCACGGCGAGGAATTTTTCGAGCGCGACGTCGAGGCTTCCCGGCGAGGCCGCGAGGCCGTAGTTTAGCTCGGACTGCTGCTCGGGCAGTTCGTACTCCGGCACGCGAACGCTCATTACGTTTCTGTATTCGACGTTGACGCGAAGGTCTCCGCTCGCCGCCATGAGCGTCTGCTCCAGCACCTGCGGGAGGGTCTGCGCGCGGGCGAGCAGGAAGCCGCCGTAGCATTCGCCGAGTTCCTTTTCGACGCTGAGGCGCAGCTCGTAGGTAGACCTCGCGCGGACGAGAAATTCCTTGACGAGCGCATCCTGCTTGTCCTTCAGCAGCTTATGGCCGCGCTTCGCGACTACGAGCTGACGCTTGAGCCGCGAGAGCTCCATTCTGTTGGGGTTGACGTTAAGCGCCTTTGCCATTGAAGGTCACCCCTTCCCTACTGTTCCTGGTGCGCGAGTTCCTCTTTTGCCTCTACGAGCGGCTTAAGGTACTTCTCTATGTACTCGTCTCTGACGCGCTTGAGTTCTCTGACCGGTACGATGGTGAGGAGCTCCCAGCCGAGCTGGAGCGTGTCCTCTATCGTGCGGTTGTCGTATTCGCCCTGACGCACGTATCTGTCCTCGAACTCGTCCGCGAATTTCGCGAAGGCCTTGTCCTCTTCCGAGAGCGCGCCTTCGCCGAGGATGACGGCGAGTTCCTTCGCTTCCTTACCGCGCGAGTAGGCGGCGAAGAGCTGGTTCATGAGGTCGGCGTGATCCTCGCGCGTCTTGCCCTTGCCTATACCCTTATCCTTGAGTCGCGAGAGCGACGGCATGACGTCGACCGGCGGATAGATGCCCTTGCGGTGCAGCGTGCGCGAAAGGATGATCTGTCCCTCCGTGATGTAGCCCGTAAGGTCCGGGATCGGGTGGGTCTTGTCGTCTTCGGGCATCGTCAGGATAGGAATCTGCGTGATGGAGCCCTTCTTGCCGCGCAGGCGTCCGGCGCGCTCGTACATCGTCGCGAGGTCGGTGTAGAGGTAGCCCGGGTAGCCGCGGCGTCCGGGGACTTCTTTACGCGCCGCGGAGATTTCGCGGAGCGCTTCGCAGTAGTTCGTAAGGTCCGTCAGTATGACGAGGACGTGCATTCCCTTTTCAAAGGCGAGGTACTCGGCCGCGGTCAGCGCGAGGCGCGGCGTCGATATACGCTCGATCGCGGGGTCGTCCGCGAGGTTGACGTACATGACGGTGCGCTGGAGCGCGCCGGTCTTACGGAAGTCCTCCATGAAGAAGGAGGCTTCTTCAAAGGTGATGCCCATCGCGGCAAAGACGACGGCGAAGTCGGAGTGACCGCTGATGACCGTAGCCTGGCGCGCAATCTGAGCGGCCATTCTGTTGTGCGGCATACCGCTTCCCGAGAATATCGGGAGCTTCTGTCCGCGGACCAGCGGGTTCATTCCGTCGATGGTCGAGATACCGGTCTGGATGAATTCCGACGGGTAGTCGCGCGAAAAGGGGTTCATCGGGTTTCCGTTGACGTCGAGCGTCGTCTCCGGAATTATCGCGGGGCCGCCGTCGATGGGGTCGCCGCGTCCGTTGAAGATGCGTCCGAGCATGTCGCGCGAGACTGGCAGCTTCAGAACGTCTCCGAGGAAACGCACCTGCGTCGTGTTTACGTCTATTCCGCTGCTTCCCTCGTAGACCTGAACGAGGGCGCGGTCTCCGCTGATTTCGAGCACGCGGCCGCGGCGGTGCTCGCCGTTGGCGAGCGTTATTTCGGCGAGTTCGTCATAGCTGACGTCGCTCACCTTGTTGACCATCATAAGCGGGCCCGAAAGGTTGGAGATGGTCTTATATTCCTCAGGCAACCTCATCGTGCTCACCTCCCATTGCAAGCAGTTTGCCGAGTTCCGATTTTATTCTGGTTTCGAGCTCGTCGAGCTTCGCCAGATCGTTCTCTTCCGTGTAGCGCATGCGGGAAATCTCTTCGCGTATCGGCAGGTCGAATACTGAACGCATCGTGCCGCCGCGCTTTAAGACCTGCATCCCGAGCGAATGGAAGGTGAGGATGTTGCGCAGCATCTTGAACTGCTTGTCCATCGAGGCGTAGGTGTCTATCTCGTGGAAGGAGTTCTGGTGCAGGAAGTCTTCGCGTATGGACTTGGAAGTCTCGAGGACCATGCGCTCTTCCTTGGAAAGCGCGTCGACGCCGACGAGGCGGACGATTTCCTTGAGCTTGTCTTCGTCTTCAAGCAGCGACATCGCTTCCGTGCGGTAGACGCTCCACTCCCCGTCGTAGAAGCCGTCCCAGTATTCGCCGAGCTTCTGCGCGTAGAGCGAGTAGCTGTTGAGCCAGTTGATCGCCGGGAAGTGGCGCTGGTAGGCGAGCTGCGAGTCGAGCCCCCAGAAGACCTTCGTGACGCGGAGCGTGTTCTGCGTTACAGGCTCGGAAAGGTCGCCGCCCGGAGGCGAAACGGCTCCGATGACGGAGACGGCGCCCTCGCGCCCGTCCTTGCCGAAGCATATCGCACGGCCCGCTCTTTCGTAGAAGGAAGCGAGGCGCGTACCGAGGTAGGCCGGGTATCCTTCTTCGCCGGGCATTTCTTCAAGGCGTCCTGACATTTCGCGGAGAGCTTCCGCCCAGCGCGAGGTCGAGTCGGCCATAAGCGCGACGGAGTATCCCATGTCGCGGAAGTACTCGGCTATCGTGATGCCCGTGTATATGGACGCTTCGCGCGCCGCGACGGGCATGTTCGAGGTGTTCGCGATGAGCAGCGTTCTCTTCATAAGCGGCTGGCCGGAGCGCGGGTCTTCGAGCTCAGGGAATTCGAGAAGAACGTCCGTCATCTCGTTTCCGCGTTCGCCGCATCCGATGTAGACGACGATTTCGGCGTCAGCCCACTTCGCGAGCTGGTGCTGAATGACCGTCTTGCCAGAGCCGAACGGTCCCGGGACGCAGGCGGTGCCGCCGCGCGCTATCGGGAAGAAGGTGTCGACGACGCGCTGTCCGGTCGTGAGGGGGACCTCAGGCGGGAGGCGCTTGACGACGGGGCGCGGCGTACGGACGGGCCAGCGCTGGAGCATCTTGACCTCGTGGTCGCGGCCCTTTGCGTCCGTGATGACGGCGACGGTTTCTTCTACGGTGAATTCGCCGCTCTTTATTTCCTTGACGGTTCCCGCGACTCCGTGCGGAACCATTATTCTGTGCTCGACGAGGACGGTCTCTTTTACGATTCCGATGACGTCGCCGGGGCCGACTTCGTCTCCGGCCTGCGCCTTGGGCTCAAAGTTCCATTTGCGCGTGCGGCTGACGGCGGGGACGCTGATGCCTCTCAGGATATAGGGGCTCTGCGCCTTTTCCTGGATGGCTTCGAGCGGACGCTGGATTCCGTCGAAGAATTCCTCGATAAGCCCCGGGGCCAGCTCGACGGAGAGCGGCTCTCCGGTGCTGACGACGGGCTCTCCCGGCGCGAGGCCGGAAGTTTCTTCGTAAACCTGGACGGACGCCTGGTCGTCCTTGAGCTCTATTATTTCACCGACAAGGCCGGCGTGCCCGACTTTAACGACGTCGAACATACAGGCTCCGGCCATGCCGCCGGCTATTACAAGCGGGCCGGATATCTTTTCAATATATCCGGTAACGGCGTTTGGTGTGGTCAAATTAAATCGCCTCCATCATAATCATCATTTATCACCGAATATGTCCATTCCAACCGCGCGCTCGACGTTGCGGCGTATCGACTGAAGCCCTACGTCCATCGACCCTGTCTGGTTGGGCACGGGAATTATGCTTATATCGGAATATTCGTTTATCTCGTCGACGGTCTCCCTGAACTCGGCGTAGAGCGGCTCTTCGAGGAAGAGCGCCGCGTAGCCCGAACGCGAGAACTTGCTCAGCGTCTGGGGAACTGCCGCGCGGTTTTCTTCCGTGACCACCACCACGTCCAGCCCTATCGCCTTGAAGGGCAGAATGCTCTCGTAGCTGCCGACCGCCGCCATCGGGGCTCTCTGTTTATGCGCAGACATTACGCAGAAGCCTCCTTACCTGATCGTTGTCTTTGCCGGTCGACTTGGATACGACGATCATGCGTATATTTTTGACTTCAAGCTCCTTCGCCCAGAGGTACGCTACGACGTTGCCGGGGGCGTTGGGGCTGTAGCGGCTTCCGGAAATGGAGCTCAGATAGTAGTCGTCGAGCGCCTTTTCCAGATTCATCGTAACGTCCGCGAACGACGCGCCCGCGTCTATCGACGCGAGGAGCCCCGCGAAGTCGGAGTAGTCTATCATCCTTCCCCACGTCTCGAACGGCTCGGCTATCATCGGCGCGAGCGTGCCGGCGTCGACGTTGCCGCCTTCGTGCAGGAAGGACGCGGCGCGCGACGAATCGAAGCCAAAGCGTTTGAGGCGCATGAGCGAGCGGATATTTTCTCCGTCGATGCGCAGCTTCACCCACGCGAGTATCTCCGGGATGGCGAGCTTCTCGGCCTCTTCGAGCATAACCGCGAACATCTGCCTGTCGAGGAGCCTTTCGGCTTCGAGCACGTCGCGGCTCTGCTCCCATACGGAGAGGCACTTCGGGAAGAGCGTGCTGAGCCCGAAGGGAAGCAGCTGATAGTCTTCCGTCTCTATGTCGGAGATCAGCTTGTCCACCGGGTAGGACGCAAGCGAGGTGAGGAGGTCCCATCTCTTCTTTCCGCCGCTCCTCACGCTGAAGACGCTCTTCAGCATGACCTTGGCGTTGCTGAAGTCATACGGCAGCCGGAGCAGAGCGACAAGCTCCTTCTGCGGCACGAACGAATTTACCTCTTCATAGGTGTCGTGCAGCACTGTTTCAAGGACTTTATCGATTCCGCCTTCGCCGGAGACTGATGTCAGCGCTGCCGCGTAGGAAGTCTCGCCGAGGACCTTCAGCACCGAAGCTGTATCTTCGGCGTCGAGCATCCTCGTGAAGACCGAGGCGTCAAGAAGGCGCAGCTCCATAGCGCGTATGCGCGCCACGGCATATCCGTAAGCCTCCTTATATGACATCAGACCACCTCCCCTTCACGCGGACGGGAACAAACGCTTTACAACGTCAGATTCCTGTTTTTCCTGAGAGACCTTGAGAAGCATCTCCCACGAGCAATTTACGCTTATTCTGCCTCTTCTGAGGATAAAACCGCCGGATATCTCGGCACGCTCGTCAGCGAACGCGAGCTTCGTGCCGTGGGCAGCGTTGTACGAGTCGAGCCACGCGCCGTCGATGTACTTTTCATCCTCGCCGACGACGACCTGCTCGTCCTTCGTGGAGACCGCGCCGTCGAGAAGATTGGTACAGAAAGCGAGGTACTCGTCCTTCGGAAGATCCTTCATCTTCTCGAGAGCGCCGCGGTAGACGTCCTCGATCAGCTCGCGCTTCGCGCTGAGCATCATCTTGCTGACGTCGATGTTAGCGACTATCTCCCTGCGCTTCATTATCTCGGGACGTTCCGCTCCGAAACGGTCGTCGAATCCAGCCTGTATCTCAGCGCACTCCCGCTCGGCCCTGCTTGTGAGGGCTTCGGCCTGGGCCTTGGCTTTGGCAAGGATTTCGTCCGCTTCTTTCTGAGCGTCGTTCCTTATCTTTTCTGTAATCTGAGCTAAAGACATGACGTTCAGTCTTCTTTGCTTAGAGCTGGATTCCGTTGAGCAACAGAATGCTTATAAGGAGGCCGAAGACCGCGTACGTTTCGCACATGGCGGGGAGGATGACGGCCTTACCTATCTGGTCGGGGCGCTTGGCTATCATGAGTATGGAGGCCGCGGAGGACTTACCCTGCCAGATGGCCGAGTAGAAGCCGACTATCGCGATGGGGAGGCAGGCGAAGCAGATGCCGAGACCCTGCCATACGGTGAGGGCCACGTCGCCGCCGAGAAGGCCGGACTTCTGCATCGCGAGGACCGCTACGAGAAGGCCGTAGATACCCTGCGTTCCGGGAAGGGCGAGAAGGACGAGCGCGTAACCGAATTTCTTCGGGTCCTCAGTCATAATGCCGGCCGCCGCTTCGTTGGCGAGCCCGATGCCCCACGCCGAGCCCGAACCTGCAAAGCCGACCGCGAGAGCGGCGCCCAGAATAACGAGCATCTGTCCAAGCTGATCACCCATTGTTGCGAGAATTGTTTCCATGATAAACTTTACCTCCTTGAAAAATTGTGCTGCTTGTCAGCTAATTTGTAGATTTATCGGAAATCTGTGAGTACTGAGCCGCGTTGCTCAGCGGAGCGAAATCGTGTCCGGCGGCGTCGTAGAACTTGCCGAAGAACTCGACGTACTGAAGCCTCAGCGGATGGATGAACGCTCCGAGGAGGTTCACCGCGATGCTGAAAAGATGCCCCACTACGAAGAGCAGCACGGCGAGCACTATGCCTACGTACGGCACGTCGGCGACGAGCTTCGCGAGCAGGTTGATAACCATGCCTACCGCGGCGGAGCCGAGGCCGAGCGCGAGAAGGCGGCTGTAGCTCAGCACGTCTCCGAGATAGCCGGTGACGTTATAGAGGCTCATGACGCCGGAGAAGATTTTGCCGAAGATGCTCGGCTTCTCCCTGCCCTGCGTCGCAACGAGAATAACGGCTCCGGCGGCGGCGACTATCTTGCCCGGCAGAGCGAGCGATGCGGATACGTAGCCTCCCGCGGCGCAGCCGAAGAGCACGAGGCCGCAGAGGAAGAGTATCCAACCGCCCTGGTCGGCGCAGGCCGCGAACTTGTCGCCGGCCTTCCAGTTCTCAGAGAAGGCGATGAAGAGCCCGTAGAGAATCTGGATGAACCCAAGCGCGAGCGAAATCATGAGCAGCGTCATCGGGTCGCCCATCGGGTTGAGCAGCTGTATGCTGGTCAGCGCCGGGGCTATTCCGCTGAGGAACGGGAACGCCGTGACGGAGTCGCCGAACCACGACACCGTTATCGCGCCGAAGGCGACAGAGACGCACATGCCGACCGTCACCATTACGAAGAATTTGCGCAGAGTGTCCGGCAGCTGGTACCTCACGAGGAAATAGCCGAGAATGCCGGCGACGACGAGGCCGTAGCCCGCGTCTCCGAAGCACATCCCCATGAAGAGGAAGAAGAACGGAGCCATAGGCGTGGTCGGATCCACCTTGCCGTAGGTCGGCGTGCCGTACATTATCGTAAGCGGCTCGAGCGACGACGACCAATGCGGGTTCTTGAGGAGCGTCGGCGGCTCTTCGCCATCCTCCGGCTCAACCTCCGCAAATTCCGTGTACTGCTCGTAGCGGGAGACGACGGCCTTCACGCGGCCGAGCTCGGACTTAGGCGTCCAGAGCTCCCAGATAAGCACGTCGTCGGTCGGCTCTCCGGACTCCATAGCCTCGAGCCTGCGGCCCACGATGTTCCAGTAGTCGCAGTGGTCGCGCGCCGCGGCGAGAGCGGAGTCTGCACGCGCGGCAAGCTTTTCGGAAAGCTCGCGTTCCTTATCTTCACAGGCGGCTATCTTGGCGGACAACTGCTCTTTTTCCTCCGAAGAGGTGAGCGTGAAGTCCTTCGGCACCTCGACGCGCGAAGCGCCGCTCTCCGCGAGCGCGCCCTGAAGCTTCTCCGCGTCGCACTTTCTGTAAAGCAGCGCGAACACGGTGTTCGGATCCTTCTCCGCTCCGGGGATTTCCTGAAGCTCCGCCATCTCTCCGAGCTCCGCCGCGATTTTCTCGCGCAGAGCGGGAGCCGCGTTCTTTGAAACGCTGTAGATAGCGCCGCTTATGGTCTCTGTCCCCGTTGTAAAAAATTCAAGCGGATATTTGATCTTTTCCAGCAAAACGGCCTGAGTCAGAAGCCCTTTCAGGCGCGAAAGCTCAGCCCTCGTCTCCGTGAGGTCCTTTTCGATATCCCTCAGAGAAGACGTAAGTTTTGCAAATTTCTGTTCGTCAATCTTAGCTGCCAGCTCGCCGAAGGTGAGCGACGGCGCGCCGCTCAGCATCTTGCCGAGACCGCCCTCGTGCGTTTCGTAAGGCTCCAAAAGGCGGATTACGAACTTCGCGTCGCCGATCTGTTCGTCGATGCGGCGTTTTTTCTCACGAAGCGGTTCGGCTGCTCCGGCCTGCTGCGGCTGTTCGCCCGTCTTCGCGGCGAACTCGCAGCATCCCAGCGCCTGAAGGCTGGCCGCTAATTCATCGGCTGCGGATTTATGGACGGCAATCCGCGCCTTACACATTTCAGCGAGAGCCATAAGACGCCATCACCTCTCTTACCAGCCAGTCTGCAACCTCGTCGGTGTCCTTCTTCTTACCTTCGTAGAACGCCTTAGCGTCCTGCTCGCCCTTTTTCGTTATCTCCAGAGCCTTCGCTTCGGCCTCTTTTTCAGCCTCGGCGACTCTTTCGCGCCACTGTCTGTGGCACTGCTGTTTTGTGCTCTTGACAGACTGCTCCGCTTCGGACTGAGCGGCGGCGATCATTTTCGCGGCTTCCGCTTTCGCGTCGGAGACGATGCTCTTCGCCGCGGCTTCCTGCTCGCGAATTTCCTGTGCAAGATTATCCGCCAATCAAGTCACCCCCTCCCATGCTCCTATAAATCAGAAGATATTTCGCAGTACAGTATAAGATTCTACTTGTAATCTTAAATTGCGTCAATTTTCACACATTAGTATAAAATATAGCGGCACAGTAAAAAAGCTCTTTTTATACGTTCAATAACACAAAAACGGCCTGTCTTAAACTATATAGTTAAATTCGTATGAAAATTCATTAAAAAAGGTCTTTCATTCTATTTGCTTAACTAAAGAAGTCGATATTCGCGAATTATGCGGATTGACCTTTTCAAAAAACGCATGATCGGGCATCAACTGCGCCGCGCGAGGCGCGGCTGCGCGGCCTGCGCGCCGAAGGCCGTCCGGCAGCGCAGACGCGCGCACAAAAGCGGCTCGCTGATACTGTTTTCCTTTTTAGTCTTTAGAACAAAGTTAAATGGTTCGCATATTGAGCGGCGTATAAAGGAAAGAGCGCGCCGCTGAATAGATTGACGAGAACGGTAAATTTTGTTAAATTCTACAAGATACGCAAAAAGCGGAACATCTCTCGACATTCCGCTTTCGCTTTATGATGGCAGTCCCTAGGAGATTCGAACTCCTGTTAACGGGCTGAGAACCCGCCGTCCTGGGCCCCTAGACGAAGGGACCGTCTTGCAAAGAAGTGGCTGGGGTACAAGGATTTGAACCTCGATTACCTGATCCAGAGTCAGGCGTGCTGCCGTTGCACCATACCCCAATCGGGCCGGACGAAGAGTATTATATATGAATTCGCTGTAATGTCAACAACGAAATTCAAAAGTTTTTCCGAAATTTTTTCGCGCCGCGGAAAATGCCGTTTCGCCCCGCCTCAGCCCCTACGTTGACGGAGTGCCGCGCTCTTGTTATATTCAGAGCGTTCCGAAGCAAACACACAGGGAGGACGAAAGATGTACGGCATCAAGTGGACTGAGAATATAATGCCCAAGGGCGAGGACAAAGAGCTTGAGATAATGGCACCCGCGAACGTCAGAGCGGCGCGCGCCTTTCACGAAAGCTTTCCGCAGTACGCGGAGACTCCGCTGGCCGGCCTCGACCGTCTCGCGGAGTTCCTCGGCGTCGCAAAGCTCTGCGTTAAGGACGAGTCGTACCGCTTCGGCCTCAACGCCTTCAAGGTGCTCGGCGGCTCCTTCGCTATGGCGCGTTACATATCGAAGCTCACGGGCCGCCCGCTCGAAGAGCTCAGCTACGACGCGCTCACCTCGCGCGGACTGAAGGAGCAGACCGGCGAGATAACGTTTTTCAGCGCGACCGACGGCAACCACGGCCGCGGCGTCGCGTGGGCCGCGCGGGTGCTCGGACAGAAAGTCGTCATCATGATGCCGAAGGGCTCGCAGCCGGCGCGCTTTGAAAACATCCGCGCCGAGGGCGCGCTTACGACGATAGAGGAACTCAACTACGACGACTGCGTGCGCAAGGCGGCAAAGGCCGCGGCGGAGACGCCTGGCGGCGTGCTGATACAGGACACGGCGTGGGAGGGCTACGAAGAAATCCCGTCCTGGATAATGCAGGGCTACGGAACGATGGCGATGGAGGCGGACGAACAGTTCGCGGCGGCTGCGGACGCCGCGCCGACGCACGTATTCGTACAGGCGGGCGTCGGCTCGCTCGCCGGGGCGGTCGTCGGATACTTCGCTAACAAATATCCCGACAATCCGCCGGTTTTCGCCGTCGTCGAATCGGACCAGGCCGACTGCCTCTACCGCTCCGCCTGCGCCGGCGACGGAAGCATCCGCACCGTCGGCGGAGATATGCGCACGATAATGGCGGGACTCGCATGCGGCGAGCCGAGCATAACCTCGTGGCAGATACTCAAGGACAAGGTTACGGCCTTCGCGTCATTGCCGGACCGCGTCGCAGCCGACGGCATGCGCGTCCTCGGCGCGCCGCTGCCAGGAGACCCGCGCGTCGTATCGGGCGAATCGGGCGCGGCCCCGCTCGGCTTCCTCTACGCGCTGATGCGCGACGGCGAATTAGCGCCGCTGCGCGAAAAGCTCAAGCTCGGCAAAGATTCGCGCGTCCTGCTGTTCTCCACCGAGGGCGCAACAGATCCTGAAAATTACCGCAAAGTCGTCTGGGAAGGCGCGTGCGGGAGCTTGTAACTCAAACGACAAATTTGATATGCAAATACGGCAAAGAGCGCGGTTTTACGCCGCGCTCTTTGTTTTATCTCGTTATCTAAAAATTTTTACTTTCTGCGGCTCAAGACGAGCGGCACGAACGCAAAAAGAGCAAGCGCGCCGAAACCTGCGGAGCATCCGCCGCCTCCCCCGCCGCCGCTCTGTTCAGGCTGCGGCTCTGGCTCCGGCGTCGCAGCTTTTTCTCTTACGGTGACCGCGCATGAGGAGCTGTATGTTCTGGGTGAATCGAGCGTTTTCAGCGTCTTCGCCGCAAAATCAGATATTGATGTCTGTGTTATGTCAGCCGTGAGAATTGTTTCACCGGCTTTCAGTCCCGTGAGAACCACGGAAGCTGACGACTGTGACGTAATTTTTGCGGCAGTCTCGTCCTTTACGGCTACCGATGTAATTTCCGCAAATTGTGAAGCATCGCCGTCCAACGGAACGGATGCGAGGGCCGCCGTTGCAGTTTCGCCCTCGGTGAGCGTTATCGAAGCGGGAAGGGCCGCGACGACGGCGCACGCGAAAAGCTCTTCCTGTGTAAGCACGACTGTTCCAGCGGCTTCACCCGAGCCGACACCGTTTTCGGCCGTGCCTGCTAACCACGCGCAGTTCTCTACCGCCGGGCTGCCGTCGCCGGAATATCCTGCGACGCCTCCGGCCTGCCGCCCCGTTATTTTCCCGCTGTTCACACTGTCTGCCACTGCGATGTCACGCTTTTCGCCGATGATTCCTCCGGCGTTACCCGCTGAAGATGTTACTTCTCCGCTGTTCGAGCATGCGCTGACCGAGACTCTCGAACCAATGGACGTACCCGAACCTACTATGCCTCCGGCGTTGTCTTCGCTCTGCACCTTGCCGTTGTTAACACAGTTCGACACAGTTGTGCAGCCATCTCCGACGATTCCGCCCGCGTCGGCGTCCTTGGCGGTCACGGAGCCGTTGTTGACGCAGCCGGATATTTCGCCGCTGCCGTAATTACCCTGATATTGCGGCGACAGGAAACCACTTGGGCCTGCGCCTCCCGCGATGCCGCCCGCGCTCGATTCAATGAGGCCGGCCACAGCGCCGTTGTTGACGCACGATATAATTTTTCCGCCTTCGTTGATTCCGGCTATGCCTCCGGCGTATCCGTCCGAACCGCTTGCTTCTCCGTTAAGGCCGTCGGCTGTTACGGCGGCGCTGCTTATGCACGAGCTGATTGTGCAGGGCCCGGCGTATTCCGTGCCGTCGTTCGTCAACACTCCCGCTATTCCGCCTGCAAAGCCGTCGCCGCCGGCCGTTATGACCGTCCCAGAAAGCACCGTGCAGCCGGATATCAGAGTATCCGGCTCAACCGTACTGATGTCGAGGACCTCTCCAGCGATTCCGCCGCCGCTGCATGACACATAATTCAGCTCAGCTACATCGCCAGGCTCAACGTCGACCGTACCGATGAACGTGCTACCCGTTATGACACTGTCGCGTACTCTTCCCGCTATGCCGCCGCCGAGATTACTGACAGAGACTCCATCAGATGACACTGCGGCCAAAACTTGTACAGAGGACGAACAGTCAGTTACCGTCGTTCCGGCGTATATTTCCCCTGCGACGCCGCCCGCGGAAGCTCCGCTTACTCTTCCCGAGACAGAACAGTTTTCAAACATCGCGCTCGCCGCTCTTCCCACAATAAGCCCTGCGCGGTAGACGCAGCTTGAATCCCCTTCGACGGACAAATTCTTGACAGTGCCGCCTTCGATATATCCAAAAAGGCCGGACACATTTTCGCGTTCAACGACGTTAAGTCCTTTTATCGCATATCCCGCCCCGTCGAAGGTTCCTTCATAGCGCACGGCGCGCCCAGTTCCCTGTGAATCGTCACATATCGGCGTCCACACTTCGCCTTTCAAGTCAATGTCGGCGGTGAGCACGGCGCTCACATTGACGTAGTTCCTGCCTTCTTCAACGCGAGTTTCCGCTTCGTTGTTCACATAATCGCGGAACGTCTTAAGCTCTTCGGCGCTGCCTATAAGGTACACGTCGCCGCTTATCGCTAGATTATCGATAGAGGCCCACGCGCAACGGGATGTTGTCAGAGTTAAGAAAAGTAATAAGGAGAGAAAATAAACTAAAATATACCTACTTCGAGGGGGGGGGGACTAAAGTTACGTAATTGCCGCGTTTGCTGCTGTTCATAGCTGCCAACTCCTTTTGTTGTTTTTTCCGCCGCGTGCGTTCGCAGCACACGCGGCGGGATTTGAATACATTATATAGCAAATAGGCGAGGCCGCGCGCAGGCAGAGAGTTTACGAGCGCTTCCCCACGCTCCGCGCCCATTCGAACATCGCGAGCGCGGCGGCTACCGAGGCGTTGAGAGACCCCGCTGTTCCGCGCATCGGGATGAAGCGCACGTCGTCGCAGGCTTTCGCGGTCGCGGTGCCGAGGCCGCTTCCCTCCGCGCCTACGACTATCGCGCTGCGCGGCGGCAGGTCTTCGCGGAAGAGCGTGTCGCGTCCGTTCATGTCGAGGCCCGTCACCCAGAAGCCGGCCTCCTGGAGCTTGCGCACGGTCTGCGCTACGTTGCCGGTCAGCGCGACGGGCACGCGCAGCGCAGCTCCGGCGCTCGTCTTGATTACCGTCCCTGTCGGCAGGCATCCGCCGCGCTTCGGAATCAGGACGGCGGACGCTCCCGCGGCCTCGGCGCTGCGTATCATCGCGCCGAGGTTGTGCGGGTCCTGCACGTGGTCGCAGAGCAGTATCATGACGGACTCGGGCGCGGCGGGAAGTTTTTCAAGAAGCTCGTCCGCGTCCCAGAGCTTCGCCTGCGTCAGGTAGGCCGCGACGCCCTGATGGTTTTCGCCGTTCGTGAGGCGGTCGAGCGCGGCCTGCCCCGCGTTCTGGAATACTACGCCAGCCTCGCGGCATAGCGAGATTATCTTCGTTTTGACGTGCGGCTGCATCGTTTCGGAGACGAGCACCTTCATGCAGCGCTCGGGCGATTCCTCGAGCAGCGATATGACGGGGTTGCGCCCCCAGCAGAGTTCCCCTTCCGGCGCGGCTTCGCGCTCGCGCGGCTTTTCGTTCTTCTTTCTGAATTTATCCATCGTTACGCTCCCCTTTTGATTTCGTTCAAGAACTGCGCGAGATACTTCGAGGTCGGGCCGTTCGCTTTCGCGACCTCTTCGGGCGTGCCCTTCGCGATGAGCTTTCCGCCGCCCTTGCCGCCCTCGGGGCCGAGGTCCATTATGTAGTCCGCCGAGGCGAGCACGTCCAGGTTGTGCTCTATCGCGAGCACTGAGTTGCCCTGCTCGACGAGCTTATGCAGCAATATGAGCAGCTTTTTCACGTCGGTGTAGTGCAGCCCCGTAGTCGGCTCGTCGAGCAGATAGAGCGTGTTGCCGCGGAATTTTTTGCCGAGCTCGGTCGCGAGCTTGACGCGCTGCGCCTCGCCGCCGGAGAGCGTCGTCGCGGGCTGCCCGAGACGGATGTAGCCGAGGCCCGCCTCCTGTATCGTCTTGAGCTTGTTCGCTATCCGCGGCACAGCTCCGAAGAATTCCGCCGCCTCGTCGACCGTCAGCTCGAGCACGTCCGCTATCGAAAGGCCCTTGTATTTGACCTCGAGCGTCTCGCGGTTGTAGCGTTTGCCCTTGCAGACGTCGCATTTGACGTAGACGTCGGGCAGGAAGAGCATCGAGACCTTTATGACGCCGTCGCCGTTGCAGGCCTCGCAGCGCCCTCCCTTGACGTTGAAGCTGAAGCGCCCCGGCTGGTAGCCGCGAAGCTTCGACTCCTGAAGCTCGGAAAAGAACTCGCGTATGTAGGTGAAGACGCCCGTGTAGGTCGCGGGGTTGGAGCGCGGCGTGCGCCCTATCGGGCTCTGGTCGACGAGCACGATGTTGCGCAGCGGCTCGTAGCCCGTTATCGAGTCGAATTTTCCCGGACGCTCGCGGAAGTCGCGGTCGAACTTGCCGCGCAGCCCCTTGTATAAAATTTCGTAGAGCAGCGTGCTTTTGCCCGAGCCGGATACGCCGGAGAGACAGGCGAAGGTGTTCAGCGGGATGTCTATGTTGAGCTTCTTGAGGTTGTTTTCGCGCGCGCCGCGCACCTTTACGAACGACGAGGGCCTGCGCCGCTTCGGGTGCGGAATGTACGTCCCGTCGGCCTCGCCGCGCAGGTAGAGCGCCGTGCTGGAGTTTCCCTTCATTATCTCCTCGGCGCTGCCGTTCGCTATCATCTCGCCGCCGCGCTCGCCGGCCCCGGGGCCGAGCTCGAGTATGTGGTCAGCGGCCGCCATCGTGTCGCGGTCGTGTTCGACGACGAGGACCGTGTTGCCTATGTCGCGTATCGCGCGCAGCGTGTCGAGCAGCCTGTTCGTGTCGCGCGGGTGCAGCCCTATCGTCGGCTCGTCGAGCACGTAGAGGACGCCCGTGAGCTGCGAGCCTATCTGCGACGCGAGGCGTATGCGCTGGCTCTCTCCGCCTGAGAGCGTGTCCGCGCGGCGCGAGAGGCTCAGATAGCCCGCGCCGACGTCGTTGAGGAAGGCGAGGCGTTTTTTCACCTCGATGAGCGCGACGCCGACGATTTTCTGCTCGCGCGCGCCGAGCTCAAGGCCGTCGAGCACCTTTATAAGCTCGTCGACGGGCATCTCCGTGAGCTGCCTGATGTTGTAGCCGCCGAGCGTGACGGCGAGCGCCTCGGGCTTGAGCCGCGCGCCTTTGCAGGTCGCGCAGACGTCCTCGACGCGGTAGCGGTCTAGCTCTTCTTTATAGTTTTCGGATTCCGTCTCGTTGTAGCGTTTTTCTATCCACGGGATGAGCCCCATGTACTTGCCGTTGTATTCCCAGTCGCCGCTGCGGTCGGTGAAGACGAGCGGAAGAACCTCGTCGGAGCCGTAGAGCATCGCCTCCTGCGCCTCGCGCGGCAGCTCGCCGAATGGCTTGCTGATGTCCCAGCCTTTTTTCTCCGCGAGCTTCTCAGCCTTCTGAATCATGTGCTTCATCGACTTCCACGGTATGAAGCCCCCTTCCGCGAGCGGAAGCTCGGGGTTCACGGCGAGCTCCGGCGAGAAGTGCATGTGAAAGCCGAGGCCGCCGCAGTCGGGGCAGGCTCCCGCGGGAGCGTTGAACGAGAAAAGCCGCGGTTCGATGTCCGGCAGGCTTATCTCACAGACGGGACAGACGTACTTCTCCGTCAGCTCGTTGTCGGGCATTCCCTCGGAGACGAGCAGCACGAAGCCGTCCGAGAGCTTGAGCGCCATTTCCACAGCTTCGCTGAGGCGCGAACGGTTGTCCTCGCGCACCTTCATGCGGTCGATGAGGCACTCTATCGTGTGGCGGCGCTTTTTGTCGAGCTCGACCGTCTCTTCGAGCCAGTAGAGCGTGCCGTCGATGCGAGCGCGCATGTAGCCCTGCTGGTGCAGCTTCAACAGCAGGTTCTTGTATTCGCCCTTCTTCGCCTTGACGACCGGCGAGTATATCTCGAGCGGCTTCCCGTCATATTCTTTGAAAATGAGGTCTATTATCTCGTCGACGCTGTAGCGGTGGACCTCGCGTCCGCATTTCGGACAGTGCGGCGTCCCCGCGCGGCCGAAGAGCAGGCGCAGATAGTCGTATATCTCCGTGACGGTGCCGACGGTCGAGCGCGGGTTGTGGCCCGTTCCCTTCTGCTCTATCGAGATAGCCGGGGAGAGGCCCGTTATGTCGTCGACATCGGGCTTGTCCGACATTCCGAGGAACTGGCGCGCGTAGGATGAGAGCGACTCGACATAGCGGCGCTGCCCTTCGGCGTAAATCGTGTCGAAGGCGAGCGACGATTTGCCGGAGCCGGAGGGCCCCGTGACGACGACCAGTTTATTTTTTGGGATATTTACGCTTACGTTTTTTAAATTGTGCTGTCTTGCTCCTGTAATTTTTATTTCCTGTTCCAATCGCGTTTCCGCCTTTCAGTTTCTGTATGTCGTCCCTGAGCTGAGCCGCGGTCTCGAAGTCGAGCTTCTCCACGGCCTCCCACATCTTCCGCTCCATCTCGGCGATGCTTTCCCTGCTCTCCGCGACCGGCGACGCGGCGCGCATTCCGGCGTAATGCTCTTCGCCGTCGTCGGTGAGCTCGTCGGGCAGAAGATTCCTGACGGATTTTATAATCGTCTTCGGCTCTATGTGATGTTCCTCGTTGAAGGCTATCTGCGCCTCGCGTCGGCGTTTCGTCTCCTTCATCGCGAGCGCCATGCTGTCCGTTATCACGTCGGCGTAGAGTATGACCTTGCCTGCGCTGTTACGCGCGGCGCGGCCTATCATCTGTATCAGCGAGCGGTGCGCGCGCAGGTAGCCCTCGCGGTCCGCGTCGAGTATCGCGACGAGCGAGACCTCCGGCAGGTCTATGCCCTCGCGCAGAAGGTTGACGCCGACGAGCACGGCGAAGACGCCGAGACGAAGGTCGCGCAGCAGCTCCGCGCGTTCGAAGGTATCGAGTTCCGAGTGAATGTAGCGCACCTTTATTCCGAGGTCGGCCATGTACTCCGCGAGGTCCTCGGCGGAGCGCTTCGTCAAGGTCGAGACGAGCACGCGCTCGCCGCGGTCGATTATCGGGCGTATTTCTGCAAGCAGGTCGTCCACCTGCCCCGTGGCCTTGTGGACCTCGACCTCGGGATCAGGGATTCCCGTCGGACGTATGAGCTGTTCGACGACGTGGTCCGAGTGCTCGAACTCATAGTCGCCGGGCGTCGCGGAGATAAAGAGCGCGTTTTTCAGCACCGGCTCGAACTCGTCCCATTTCAGCGGCCTGTTGTCGAGGCACGACGGCAGGCGGAAGCCGTGCGCGACGAGTATCTCCTTGCGCGCGCGGTCGCCGTTGTACATGCCGCGCACCTGCGGCAGCGTCATGTGCGACTCGTCTATGAAAAAGAGCGCGTCCTTCGGAAAGAAGTCGAGCAGCGTGCCCGGCGGGTCGCCAGCCTCGCGTCCGTCGAGGTAGCGGGAATAGTTCTCGATGCCGGAGCAGTAGCCGACCTCGAGCAGCATTTCGAGGTCGTACTTAGTGCGCATACGCAGCCGCTCTTCTTCAAGATATTTGCCCTCGCTTGTGAAGCGCGCGCAGCACTCCTCCATCTCTTTTTCTATCGCGCCCGCAGCGTTCTTTATCGCGTCGGGGCTCGTGATGTAATGCTTCGACGGGAAGATGCCGGCCTTCTCCTTGCGCATCACGCTGTTGCCGCTGACCGGGTCTATCTCGTCTATGCGTTCTATCTCGTCGTCGAAGAAGTATATGCGCAGCGCCGTGTCGCTGTACGACGGGAATATCTCCATCGTCTCGCCGCGGCTTCTGAACGTTCCGGGGACGAGCGTCATGTCGTTGCGCTCGTAGTAGTTCGCAAGCAGCTTCATCATGAAGTCGCGCCGCTCCCAGCGCTCGCCGCAGGCGAAGCGGAATATCGCGTCCTCGTAGTTTTTGCGCTTGCCGAGTCCGTAGATGCACGAGACGCTCGCGACGACTACGACGTCGCGCCGTTCGAGCAGCGCCTTCGTCGTCATGAGGCGAAGCTTCTCTATGCGCTCGTTGACGGAAGCATCCTTTTCGATGTAAACGTCGGAGGCCGGTATGTAGGCTTCGGGCTGGTAGTAGTCGTAGTAGGAGACGAAGTAATTAACGGAGTTTTCCGGGAAGAACTCCTTGAACTCGCTGTAGAGCTGCGCGGCGAGGGTTTTGTTGTGGGCGAGGACGAGCGTCGGGCGGTTGAGCCGTGCGATGACGTTCGCCATCGTGAAGGTCTTGCCGCTGCCCGTGACGCCGAGCAGCGTCTGATGCGTCCCGTCCTTTTCGAGAAAGCCGCGCACAAGCTTTTCGACGGCCTGCGGCTGGTCGCCGGAGAGGCCGAAGGGCGCGGTCAGCTTAAATTTATCTTCCATTTTGTCTTTCGCGCACATCCTCCGCAATCTAACTAAAACCGTTAAATTCTAGCACAAACGGTCAAGTTGTGCGCGGCGCATAAAAATCGGGCCGCCCTTCGCGGAGCGGCCCGTGCGATTTTTTTATTTATTTTCGTCCATCGGAGCGTTGAGCGTCTTTTCGTCGACCTGTTCGATGTCGGGAAGCTCACGCACGACTTCGTCTCCTGACTCTGAGGAGGAGCCGCCGCCGTTCTCTTCCTTTGGCGCTTCTCCGTCCTCCGCCTCGGCGTTTTTTTCCTTATCGCCCTCGGCGTGGTGCTCCTTCTTCGGATAGCCGAGAAGCTCGTCGAGCTCGTCGCCCTCGAGCACCTCTTCCTTGAGCAGCCGCTGCGTTATCTCTTCGAGGCGCTCGCGGTTCTCCGTCAGTATCTCCTGCGCCTTGTTCATACAGCTGTCGATTATTGCGCGGATTTCGAGGTCTATCGTATGCGCGACCTCTTCGCTGTAGTTCCTGTCGTCGACTATGTCGTGGCCGAGGAATACCTCGTGCTGCTTGCGTCCGAGCGTGACGAGGCCGAGCTTGTCGCTCATGCCGAACTGCGTCACCATCTGGCGCGCTATCTGCGTCGCGCGCTCGAGGTCGTTCGACGCGCCGGTCGTAACGTCGCCGTAGCGTATCATCTCCGCGACGCGGCCGCCGAGCAGCACGCAGATCCTGTCGGAAAGCTCCTGCTTCGAGACTAGGAAGCGGTCCTCCTCAGGCAGCTGCAGCGTGTAGCCGAGCGCCATGTGTCCGCGCGGGATTATTGAAATCTTGTGGACGGGGTCGGTGCCCTTTATCTTCGCCGCTACGAGCGCGTGGCCCGCCTCGTGGTAGGCGATTATTTCGCGTTCCTTCTCGCTTATGACGCGGCTCTTGCGCTCCGGGCCGGCCATGACGCGGTCGATGGCCTCTTCAAACTCCGGCATTCCGAGCTTTTCCTTGTCGCGGCGTGCAGAGAGAAGCGCCGCTTCGTTGACGAGGTTCGCGAGGTCGGCTCCGACGAAGCCTGGCGTCCTGCGCGCAATTACGTCGATGTCAACGTCGTCCTCTATCTTCTTGTCGCGGAGGTGGACCTTCAGGATGTCGCGGCGTCCGTTCACGTCGGGACGGTCGACGACAACCTGGCGGTCGAAGCGTCCGGGGCGCAGAAGCGCCGGGTCGAGTATATCGGGGCGGTTCGTCGCGGCGATAAGGATTATGCCCGAGCCCGCTTCAAAGCCGTCCATCTCGACGAGCAGCTGGTTCAGCGTCTGCTCGCGTTCGTCGTGTCCGCCGCCGAGGCCGGCTCCGCGGTGGCGTCCCACCGCGTCTATTTCGTCTATGAATATTATGCAGGGCTGATATTTGCGCGCTTGCTCGAAGAGGTCGCGGACGCGCGCCGCGCCGACGCCGACGAACATTTCGACGAAGTCGGAGCCGCTGATGCTGAAGAAGGGAACGTCGGCCTCGCCCGCGACGGCTCTCGAAAGGAGCGTCTTACCGGTACCGGGAGCGCCGAGCAGAAGCACGCCGCGCGGCACTCTCGCGCCGAGCTTCGTGAATTTCGCGGGGTCTTTGAGGAACTGCACGACTTCCTCAAGCTCTTCCTTCGATTCGTCGCAGCCCGCGACGTCGTCGAAGGTCACCTTCGGGCGGTTGTCGAGGAAAAGCTTCGCCTTGCTCTTCGCGAAGCCCATGACCTTGCTGCCGCCGCCCTGCATATTGTAGATGAAGTAAATCCAGACGCCGATGAGCAGGAGCGTCGGGAGCAGCGACGTGAGCAGCGCCGTCAGCCACGAGTTCTTCGGCGGCGGCACGACCTCGACCTCCACGCCCTTGGCGGCGAGGATCGAGGGCAGCGTCGAGGCGTCGAGGATGAAGGTCTTGAACTCGCCGCCGGACTTCAGCGTTCCGGTGAGCTGTTCATGGTCGATGCGCACCCTCGCGACGTTGCCGTTGTTGACCTCGTTCAGCATCGCGCTGTACGGCATCACGTTCGTCTGCGAGGATTTCTGATTGCTGTCGGGGCCGAGGAATACATTGACGAGGCTGACCACAAGCACGATCAGCACAATGTACATCCCCACGTTCTTAGAAATTTTCTTCAATCTATGTTGTCCTCTCTTTCCTGTTCTTCCTTTTTTATAAAACTAATCGGCGGGCTCGGCGACGTGTATCGCGGGGAGCTGGCGGAAGCGTCCCGCGTAGTCGAGGCCGTAGCCGATGACGAATTCGTCCGGGATGACGAAGCCGGAATATTTCACGTCCACCGGCTGCGTGCGGCGCTCCGCCTTGTCGAGCAGAACGCATATTTCAAGCGACGCCGGGCCGCGCCCGCGGAGCAGCTCGCTTATGTAATTCAGCGAAAGCCCCGTGTCGAGGATGTCTTCGACTATCACGAGATGCTTGCCGCGGATGTCGGTGCTGAGGTCCTTCTGTATCTTTACGACGCCGCTGCTTTTCGTCGAAGCGCCGTACGAAGCTATGGCGAGGAAGTCGAGCTGCACGTCTACGTCCGGCCCGATTTCGCGTATAAGGTCGGAGAAGAATACGACCGCTCCCTTCAGCACGCAGACGAAGACGACCTGCTTTCCGGCGTAGTCTTCGCGTATCCTGGCTCCGAGCTCTTTAACTTTTTCTCTTATTTTCTCTTCGGGGATAAGCGTTCTGCCTATTCTATATTCCACTCTCAAGCACTCCTTTGCGGAGGAAAATTAGTCTGCAACAATAGAGAATGATACCACACTTTAATTATCCCGCCCACCACGGGAGAGAATTTTCGCCGCGGCTTTTTCCGCGCGCGCGCGCTTTCTCAACGTCGGCGCGCCGCAGCCAGCCGGCTCCGCGCTCCGAATAGCAGACCTCGACGTCCAAGGCCCACTGGAAGCGCCAGAAGCCGCCGCGGCGCATCAGAGCCGCGAGTTCCTCGGTGCGGCGGCGCGAGAGCACGGGAAGCGATAGCAGAGCGCCCTGCGCGCGCAGCATCTCGTAAAGCATACTGTCGGGAAAATCCTTCAGCGCGGAGACGCGCCACGCGGCGAGCGCCGGAGGCTGCGCGTAGGAAACGCTTTCAAGCGCGCGGCGAACCGCCGCCTCGCGTTCCTCAGTTTCGCGCGCGACCTGGCGGGCGAGGCCGAGCATGACGTTTTCAAAGCCTGGGTTGAGGTTGTCCTTTATCCACGGGATCAGTATATTTCGGATTTTATTGCGCATGTAGTCGGATTCGTCGTTCGTCGCGTCGTCGCGCCACGGGACGCCGTTTTCCGCGAGCAGCGCGCGCAGCTCGGCGCGCGTGAAATCTATGACGGGGCGGACGATGCTTCCGCGCCGCTCCGGTATTCCGCGAAGCCCTGCGAGCCCGGTGCCGCGCGCGAGATTCAGCAGCTGCGTTTCCACCACGTCGTCGGCGTTGTGTCCGACCGCGATGAACGGCAGCCCGTAACGGCGCGCCGTCTCTTCGAAATGCTCGTAACGCGCGCGGCGGCCGGCCATCTCGAACGACTCGCCCTTTTCGCGCGTCTCGTGCACGTCGACAACCTTGACGGCGCACTCTATCCCCCACCCGCGGCAGAGCTCGCGAGCGAATTCCGCGTCGCGGTGCGATTCGCCCTCGCGCGTGCAGTGGTCGAGGTGCGCGGCTACGACGCGCCCGTTGAAAAATTCCTTGAGCATCCAGAGCGTCGCGACAGAATCGCCGCCGCCGGAGAGAGCGCATACGACGCCCTCCGCGCCGGCCCAACCCTGACGCTCCGCCGCGGCGAGGAACTTCTTCCTCGCTTCAATCAGAGATGCCTTCGAGCTCTTTCCGTCCAAACGGGCACCACCGTATCATAGTGCATTCGCCGCAGCGCGGCTTGCGAGCGTTGCATATTCCGCGCCCATGCTCCAGGAAATTCAGATGTCCTCCGCGGAAGCGTTCCTTCGGCAGCTCTGCTTCGAGAATTTCCTGAATTTTATCGGGCGGCAGCTTCTCCGCGGCCCAGCCGAAGCGCTTGCTGAGGCGCGTGATGTGCGTGTCGACCGGGAAGCCCGGAAGGTCGAGGTCGAAGCACTCGACGATGGCCGAGGTCTTCGGACCGACGCCGGGCAGCGAGGTCAGGTAGGCGCGCACGTCTGGCTGCGTCCAACCGCGGAGCTCCTTTATCGAGTAGACGCCGAACTTGTCCTTCACAGCCGCGAGTATCTGCTGTATGCGCGGCGGCTTCGTTCCGCTCATGCCCGCAATGCGCAGGACGTCCTTCAATTCCTCGATGTCGGCGTGCGCTACCTCCTCCCACGACGAATAGCGCGCCTTCATGTTGGCAAACGCCTTGTCGCGCAGCTTGTCGTTCGTGTTCTGCGATAGTATCGTAAGTATGAGGTCGTCGAGCGGCTCCTCGTAGCAGAAGTCGCTCGCGGGCTGCGCCTCGTTGCCGTAGAGCCTTTCGAGCTCGTCGAGAATTTCCTTAACGTCGTGCAGCGCCATCACTCGGCCTCTTTTTCGCCCTGCTCCGGCGCAGCTTCCGCGGCGGATTTCTTCGGCGCTCTCTTTTTCTTCGGCGGGTCTATCCTGTCGCTGATGACCTTTTTGTAGCGGTACGAGCGTTCGAGCCAATCCTCGAGAGCGGCCTGCACGCGCCCGTGTACGCTCTCCTTCGGGTAATCGCCGTTCTTGTCTGGCGTTCCTGCCGGGACTCCGGTCAGTATCTCTATGCCTTCGTCTATCGTCGATATGCTCCAGATATGGAATTTGCCTTTTTTAACGGCTTCCGTAACCTCGTGGCTCAGCATCAGGTGCTGTTCGTTCTGCACCGGTATCATTACGCCCTGACGCCCAGTCAGGCCGTTGTGCTTGCAGTAGCCGAAGAAGCCTTCTATTTTTTCGTTGACGCCGCCTATAGGCTGGATGTTGCCGCGCTGGTCGACCGACCCGGTGACGGCGATCCCCTGATTCAGCGGTATCTCGGATATCGCAGAGAGCAGGCAGTAGAGCTCCGTCGAAGAGGCGCTGTCGCCCTCGATGCCGCCGTAGGTCTGCTCGAAGGCTATGCGCGCGCTTATCGAAAGCGGATATTTCTTCGCGTACATGCGCCCGAGGTAGCTCGACAGCGTCATGAGTCCCTTGTTGTGTATCGGCCCGGTCATGCGCACCTCGCGCTCTATGTTGACGACGCCCTCGGTACCCATAAAGACGTTCGCCGTTATGCGCACCGGCGAGCCGAAGGAATGGTCTATAAGCTGCGAGACGGTCAGGCCGTTTATCTGGCCGACCTCAAAGCCGTCCGTGTCGATGCGGATGACGCCGTTCCTGTATTCGTCGAGGACCTTCTCCTCCCACATGTCGTAACGGAATATTTTTTCCGAAAGCGCCTTTCTGACGTGGTCGATGCCGACCTGACGCTTGCCCTCCGCCTTAGCGAGCGCTGTCGATTCGACGAGAATTTCCGCGATTTTATTGAGCTGCGTCGAGAGCTTGTTTTTGTCCTCGACGAGGCGCGCGGCCCATTCGATGACCTCGCCGACCGCCGCCGCCGTGAAATGCAGCTTGCCTTCGCGCTCGACGAACCCCGCGACGAAGCGCGCTATCTGCATCTCGCTCTCGTCTGTGCGCGCCATCTCCGAGTCGAACTCGGCCTTTATCTTGAAGACCTTCGAAAATTCCGGATCGTATATATTCAGCAGGTAATATAGGTACGGCGTGCCGACGATGACTACCTTCATGTCGACCGGTATCGGCTCGGGACGCAGCGACGAGACCGGGATGTAGCCGAGCTGCTCCGCAAGGTTTTCTATCGAGAGCTCGCGGTAGCGCAGCACGCGCTTCAGCACGTCCCATGACATGAACTGGCGCAGCAGCTCGTCCGCGTCGAGCAGAAGGAATCCGCCGTTCGCCCTGTGCATGGCGCCTGGCGTTATGCGGCGGAAGTCCGTGTAGAGATTCCCCTGACGGTTCTCGTAGTCGACCTTGCCGACGAGGTTGTAGTATATCGGGTTCGTCTCGCTGATGACGGGCGCTCCGTCGTTCGGATTGTTGCAGACGAAGGCGTTCACCTCGTAGCGCGAGAAATCTACGTCGGCCTGGTCGTCGCGCACAGCGGCGAGGAATACGTTGAAATTCGCGATAAGGTCTTCAGTGAAGTCATCGAGCCAGCGTTCAAGCTTTTCGTTGGGCTGGTATTTCGCACGCAGCTCCGACATGACAGGCGCGATAGCGACGCGGCATATCTGGCTTTCCAGCTCGTGTATCTTGTCTTTGAGATCCTTTTCCTTCTCGCGGATGAGACGCAGCTTTTCGAGAGTCTTCTGCGAGATTTCCTCGGAGGCCTTCTGCAGCTCCGCCTGCTGCTCTTCGGTGAGTTTTTCGAACTCCTCCTGCTGCATCTCGCGCAGCACCGGCCCCTGCGCCTTAGGCTCTTCGCCCTCCGCGGCGTCACCGTTCTGCAGCGCGACAGGCGGAGCCATAATCAGCGGCAGGTTGACGAAGCCCTGCGGCGTGCGCTTGATGGCGAAGTTTTTCGACTCGGCCCATTTGCGCAGCTCGTCCATTATCGAGTTTACTTCGTCCTGGAAAGCCTTGACGAGGTGCGCCTTGCTGTCCTCGAATTCGTTGTTGTCGAAAGCCTTCGACAGCGCCGTCTTCAGCTCCTCGACGGCGTCGGCCGCGTCCTTCGTAAGCTCGCGCCCCTTGCCGGCAGGCAGGTTTATCGCAAGCGGCACGCTCGGGTCGTCGAAGTTATATACATAGACCCAGTCGTCCGGCGCAGGCATCGAGGCGGCGGCGCGCTTAAGCTCGTTCATCGCGTAGGTGGTGCGCCCGCAGCCGGGCTCTCCCACCATGAAGATGTTGTATCCTTTGCTCTGTACGGATAATCCGAAATTGACCGAACGCACGGCGCGCTCCTGCCCGATGAGGCCGGAGAGCCGGTCGAGCCCCTTCGTCGTCCTGAAGCCGAGGGCCTTCAGATTCGCGGGGCGGCGCAGGCTGTTCGCCGAAAGTTTTCTATCTTCTGAAAGGGACATTAAGCTCCTCCTGAGTTCCCGCCTTAACGGCGGCAAAAGTTAATATTAGTCAGATGTTGATTATAGCACAACGAAACAATATTGCGGGCAGACATCTTATATTTCGGCGGCGCGGGTATAAAAATAAGGGAGAACGGCGAACGCTCTCCCTTTCGATTCGATTTCTTTATATCTATATATAAATACGAAAGAAATACTAGTTGATGAAGCTTACAGCTTTTCCACGTTGGAAGCCTGGGGGCCTTTGCTTCCCTGCGTGATTTCAAAGCTTACCTTCTGGCCTTCGTCGAGGGTCTTGAAGCCCTCGCCCTGGATTGCGCTGAAGTGTACGAATACGTCGTTGCCCTCATCGGTGGTGATAAATCCGTAGCCCTTCGTCGCGTTGAACCATTTTACTGTGCCGTTGCTTTTCAAGGTGTTGCCTCCCAACAGGAAATATTGTCTCATCGGCTTGCACCGACTGCCTAACATTATACTTTTATTATGCGCTTGTCAAGGAGAATCACTGAATTTCCAGTTTTTTTCATCGTTTTTCATCAAATATCTGATTCTATAACAAACGGCTGAATAAATCAACGCCCATGTGTAAAGTCATCCCCTCTTCGGAAAATGATTCCACAGACCCATGAATTTTGCCAGAAAGCAAAAATTTTTATTTGTAATTTCAGCGAAAAGTATTGTTTGATATTCGTTGATGTATTATAATACCAGCGTTAAGTCAGTATTGGTTAAATACGACTTGCAGGGAGGGATCCATATGGATATGAATAAACTTACGCAGAAGTCGCAGGAAGCTTTTTACGACGCGCAGAACCTCGCCGTCCGCTACGGACATCAGGAGGTCGACGCCGAAAACGTAGCTCTCGCTCTTATAAAGCAGGAGAACGGGCTCATTCCGCGGCTTCTCGAAAAAATGAACGTCCCCGTGCGCAACATAGCGGGAGCGATAGAGAACGAGCTGAACCGTAAGCCGAAGGTTTCCGGCGCGGGCCAGGAAAGCGGCAAAATCTACATCTCGCAGCGTCTTTCGAAGATTCTGGTGCGCGCCGAGGACGAGGCGAACGGCCTCAAGGACGAGTACATATCGGTCGAGCACATCTTCCTCGCGATACTGTACGAGACGAAGGGCAGCCCGCTCGGTAAGATATTCGAGACCTTCGGAATTACGCCGGACAATTTCCTCAAGACGCTTTCCGAAGTGCGCGGCAACCAGCGCGTGACGAGCGACAACCCCGAGGATACCTACGACGCGCTTGAAAAATACGGGCGCGACCTCGTGAAGGCCGCGCGCGAGAACAAGCTCGACCCGGTCATCGGACGCGACGAGGAGATTCGCCGCACGATACGCATACTGAGCCGCAAGACGAAGAACAACCCCGTCCTGATAGGCGAGCCGGGCGTCGGCAAGACGGCTATAGCCGAAGGGCTCGCGATGCGCATAATGCGCGGCGACGTGCCGGAGAACCTCAAGGACCGCATCATATTCGCGCTCGACATGGGCTCGCTGATTGCGGGCGCGAAGTTCCGCGGCGAGTTCGAGGAACGGCTCAAAGCCGTGCTCGACGAAGTCAAGAAGAGCGACGGACGCATCATCCTCTTCATAGACGAGCTGCACACGATAGTCGGAGCGGGAAAGACCGACGGCGCGCTCGACGCGGGCAACATGCTGAAGCCGCTGCTTGCGCGCGGCGAGCTGCACTGCATCGGCGCGACGACGCTCGAGGAGTACCGCCAATACATAGAGAAGGACGCGGCGCTCGAGCGGCGCTTCCAGCCCGTGCTCGTAGAGCCGCCGAGCGTAGAGGACACCGTCTCGATTCTGCGCGGCCTCAAGGAGCGCTTCCAGGTCCACCACGGCGTGCGCATCAAGGACAGCGCGCTCGTCGCGGCGGCGGTGCTCTCGAACCGCTATATCACTGACAGGTTCCTGCCCGACAAGGCGATCGACTTAATCGACGAAGCCTGCGCGATGATACGCACGGACATAGACTCGCTGCCGGCTGAGCTCGACACGGCGAACAGGCGCGTCATGCAGCTCGAAATTGAAGAAGCCGCATTGAAGCTCGAAAAGGACAAGGCGAGCATGGAACGGCTTGAACATCTCCAGAAAGAGCTCGCCGACGCCAAAGAGAACGCGAACACGCTGCGCGCGCAGTACGAAGCTGAAAAGCAGGACATCTCGAAAATCCGCAATGTGCGCGAAGAAATAGAGAAGGTCCGCCATCAGATAGAGGACGCGGAACGCAGCTACGACCTCAACCTCGCCGCGCAGCTCCGCTACGGCACGCTGAACAAGCTCGAAGCCGAGCTCAAGGCCGAAGAGCAGAAGCTCCAGGAGGCCGAGGGCGGAAAGCCGAAGCTTCTGCGCGAGGAGGTAACGGAGGACGAGATAGCAGAAATCGTATCGAAGTGGACGGGAATTCCAGTCTCGCGCTTGGTCGAAGGCGAACGGGAAAAATTGCTGCACTTGGACAACATCCTGCACGAACGCGTAGTCGGCCAGGACGAAGCCGTAAGCCTCGTCGCTGACGCGGTGCTGCGCGCGAGATCCGGCATCAAGGACCCGAAACGTCCGATAGGCTCCTTCATCTTCCTCGGCCCGACCGGAGTAGGAAAGACGGAGCTGGCGCGCGCTCTAGCCGAAGCGCTCTTCGACTCGGAGGAGAACATCGTCAGGATAGACATGTCCGAGTACATGGAGAAGCACACAGTCTCGCGCCTCGTCGGAGCGCCTCCGGGATACGTCGGATACGAGGAGGGCGGCCAGCTTACGGAAGCGGTTCGCCGTCATCCGTACTCGGTCGTACTCTTCGACGAGATTGAAAAGGCGCACCCAGACGTATTCAACATCATGCTCCAGATACTAGACGACGGGCGCGTTACGGACAGCCACGGGCGCACGGTGAGCTTCAAGAACTGCGTCATAATCATGACGAGCAACATCGGCGCTCAGATACTGATAGAGGGCATGGACGACAAGGGCGAGCTGCCGCAGAGCGCGATAGACGAGGTAATGTCCATCATGCGGTCGAAATTCCGCCCCGAGTTCCTGAACCGCATAGACGAGATAATCTGCTTCAAGCCGCTGACGCTTGAGAACCTGCGCGAGATAGTGCGCCTCATCCTGCGCCAGCTTGAGCAGCGCCTCAACGACCAGGGCATCAAGCTCGACGTCACCGACGCGGCGCTCGACCTCTGCGCGAAGAACGGCTACGACCCGGTCTACGGCGCGCGTCCGCTGAAGCGCTACGTGCAGAAGGCCCTCGAAACGCGCATCGCGCGCGCTATAATCGGCGGCGACGTACGCGACGGCGGCACGATACACGTCGTCGACAACGACGGCAAGCTCGACATGACCTTCGAGAACGCCGCGAAAGAAACTGAATAAGGCGGCACAGGCCGCAGAAGATACAGGCCGGACGGCGGCAGCAAAGCCGTCCGGCTTTTTACGGCCCGCGCGCGGCGCGGACGCTGTGAAAAAATCGAATTATTATTTATAATAGACGACTGAAAAATTTGGAAGGGAAGATACAGATGGCTGAGAAAATGGAATTTCAAAGCGAAGCTAAACAGGTTCTGGAGCTGATGATCAACTCCGTATATTCGAACCCGGATATATTCGTGCGCGAGCTCGTCTCCAACGCCTCCGACGCGATAGACAAGCTGCGCATTGAGAGCCTCAGCGACCAGTCGCTCGCGGAATACGCGAAAAACGGCCGCATAGACATAACGATAGACAAAAAGGCCGGGACGCTGACCTTCTCCGACAACGGCGTCGGCATGAGCCGCGACGACCTCGTCTCCTACCTCGGCACGATAGCGCGCAGCGGCACGGGCGAGTTCATAAAGGCGCTCAGCGAGGCAAAGAACGGCTCGGCCGGCGACCTCATCGGGCAGTTCGGCGTCGGCTTTTATTCGAGCTTCATCGCCGCAGACAAAGTCACCGTAGAGACGCGCAAGGCCGGCTCCTCCGAAAGCTGGAAGTGGGAATCGACCGGCGACGGCACATATACGATAGACGGCGGCGCGCGCGAGATGAACGGCACGACTATAACGCTGCACATGAAGCCAGTCGGAAAAGACGACGACGGCGAAGAGCTCAAGGACTACCTCTCCGAGTGGACGATACGCAGCATCATTAAGGAATACTCCGACTTCGTAACCTACCCTATTTACGTCAAGGATGCGGAGGACGATAAAAAGGACGAAAAGGAAGAGCCCGTCAACTCGATGAAGGCGCTCTGGACGCGCCCGCAGAAGGAGATAACGGACGAGGAATTCAACGAATTCTACCGCCACATCTCGCACGACTGGGAAGACCCGCTCGAGCGCATCTACTACAAGGCCGAGGGCATGAGCGAATTCCGCGCGCTGCTCTTCATCCCTTCGCGCCCGCCGATGGACCTTTTCTATCAGGACGGCAAGCACGGCGTGCAGCTCTACATCCGCCGCGTGTTCATAATGAACGACTGCAAGGAGCTCATACCGGAATATATGCGCTTCATCAAGGGCGTCGTAGATTCCGAGGACCTCTCGCTCAACGTCTCGCGCGAAATGCTCCAGCAGGACCGCCAGACAGCTCAGATAAAGAACAGCCTCACGAAAAAAGTGCTCGACACGCTGTCGAAGCTGCGCAAGGACAAGCCCGAGACCTACGCTAAATTCTGGCAGACCTTCGGCGTCGTCCTCAAGGAGGGCATAATCTCCGACACGCGCCACCGCGAGGAGATAATGAAGCTCTGCTCCTTCGAGACCTCGGACGGTGAAAAGACGACGCTCGAAGACTACGTGATAAAGATGCCGGCGGGCCAGGACAAGATATACTACCTCACCGGCTCGTCGCTCGACAACCTGCGCAACTCGCCGAAGCTCGAAGCCTTCAAAAAGCGCGGCATCAGCGTCCTGCTCCTCAGCGACCCCGTCGACGAAATATGGGTCAACAACGCGCGCAAATTCGACAAATACGACTTCGTATCGGCGTCGGCCGAAAACGTCGACCTGCCGAAGGGTTCGGAAAAAGACGGCGAACACTCCGAAGAGGTCGAAAAGAGCGGCCTCGTCAAGAAGCTCAAGGACGCGCTCGGAAGCCTCGTCGAAGACGTGAAGGTCTCAGACCGCCTCGTCGACTCCCCCGTCTGCTTCGTTCAGAAGGGCGAGGAGATATCGCCGCAGATGCGCAACTTCTTCAAGGCGATGGGACAGGACGTTCCCGAAGAGAAGCGCGTCATGGAAATCAACCCCGACCACGCGCTCATCAAGAAAATCGCAGAAGAATCCGAAAAGCCGGACTTCAACGCGAACGACTGGTCAAGCGTCCTAATGGGCCTCGCCTCGATAGCCGACGGCCAGCCCGTCCCCGACGGCAAAAAGTTCACAGCCCTGCTCAGCAGAATGCTCGAAAAATAACGCCGCACAATCGAAGCGCCCTCCGCACGGAGGGCGCTTTTTCGTATATTTCAGAAGCTCATCCTGTAATAGTACCAATTTCCCTTAATTCTGCGTGTGACATAGCGGTTGTCGCCGCCGGGCTCGTCGTACCACCATGATTCGCCGTCGGGGCGGAGCTCGATTTTCGCGTTCTGAAAGGCTTTCGGCGCGCCGTCGGGCGAATGGTAGAAGCCGGTGTAAAATCCCGCCGGGGCGATGCCGAAGGAAAAGCAGGCGAAGCCGACAGTGCCGTCCGTGCTTTCAAAGGAAACGCCGCGCACTCCGCGCAGCTCGGGCAGCGTCGCGGCGCAGCCCACGCGCAATGATGCAACGGCGCGTTCGAGTTCGTCTTCGTTGATTTTGTATATCAGCGAAACATAGCAATAAGAACCGGCAATTCGCGGAAACGCGAAAAAGCATAGGCAGAAAAAGCATAAGGCCGCCGCCGCTGATTTTGCGCCGCGTTTCATGGTTTTAGGCAGCTGCGCATGACGCGCTCAGCGGCGCGTGGCCGCGCGCGGCGTGAACGTGCGCCAGTATTTCCAGTAGATTGCAGCGGCTGCGGCGAATACTAGGAGGCCTGTGAAGCGGTAGGTGTTGCTCGCGCCGAGCACGGGCGAGATGTAGCCGTACATGAGCGGGCTCACGATCCAGCCGACGTCTATGACGAGCAGGACGAGCCCCGTCGCTTTGGGGTGGTACTGCGGCGGCATGAGGTCGCCGACGAGAGAGAAGTTCGTCGGGTACGCCACGCCGATGGCGAGGCCGAACACCGCGCCGAAAAAGGCGAACATCCACGCCGACGAGCAGAAGGCGAGACCGAAGAGCGCGAAGCCCATAAGCGCGACGGCGGGCGCGGCGAGCTTGACGCGCGGCGCTTTCGATATGAGGCCGAAGCCCAGCGTGCGTATCGCGACGGCGCCGGCGGCGCTCGCTATCATGAAGTATGAGACGGAGACGCCGCGCGCTCCGGCCAGCGACGCGACGGAAAGGGTGCCCGCGTCTGCAAGCGACATCGTTATCGCGGTGAGCAGCAGCACGGCGAAGCCCTTTGTCCGAAATAGGCCGGAATAGCTTCCCCATTCGCTTTTTTCCTTGCCTGTGTAGTTGAGGTTGCTTACCTTCCAGCCGACCGCGGCGCAGAGCAGCGAAATCACAACCGGCGTCCAGATGTAGAGCGCGCCGAAGCCTCCGTTGATGAACCATTCGCAGAGCGGCACGACTGTGGCGAGAGGGAGCATGGAGCCCGTCGTGAATAGCGCGAAGCCTATGCCGCGGGATTTTTCGTCGAGCAGTATGGACTGCGCCGCGACCGTCGCGACGATGAAGACGCTGAAAAATATCCCGCTCAGCGCGCGAAAGACGAGCAGCGAAGCGCCGCCTCCGAGCGTCAGCGCGATGCCCGCCGTCGCCGCGGCGCAGAGCAGCGCGCTGCCTATCAGTGTGCGCCGTATGTCGAGCCGCTCCATCACTATGCTGCCGAGCGGGCGGCAGAAGAGCGTCACCATGTAAAACGCGCTGAGGAAAAGCCCGGCGCGCTGCGGCGTAGCGCCGAGCGATTCGTAGTACGGGCCGAAGAGGAAGTAGGCGTTTGAAACGCAGGTCATTCCGTAGTAGGCCAGGAAAATGAGAAAAATCTGGCGGCTGTTTTTACTCATCCGTCTCACCCTTCAAAAAAGGCGCCCTCCTGCGAGGGCGCCTCAGTCCTTTCGGCGAAAAGCTTATTCTTCTTCGTCCTTGCGTTCCTGGGCGGCCTGGTCGATTACCTTCTTAGCTATGTCGCCCGGAACCTCTTCGTAATGGCTGTACTCCATCGAGAAGGAGCCGCGTCCCGAGGTCATCGAGCGCAGGATGATCGCGTAGCGGAACATTTCCGAAAGCGGGCACTGCGCCTTGACTATCTGGAGCTTTCCTTCGCTGTCGATGCCCATGATGCGTCCGCGGCGGCTGTTGAAGTCGCCCATTACGTCGCCGAGGCAGTCCTCGGGGACGGTGACTTCGACGTTCATGACGGGCTCCATGAGTATGGGGTTCGCCTGCTCCATGCATTTCTTGAAGGCTATCGAAGCGGCGATCTTGAACGCCATTTCCGACGAGTCGACGTCGTGGTACGAACCGTCGAATATCGCGCAGGAGAAGTCCGTCGCAGGATAGCCCGCAAGATATCCGCGCGCCGCGGCCTCGCGAAGTCCCTTTTCCGCCGCCGGGATGTAGTTCTTCGGAACCGCGCCGCCGACGACTCTGTCGATAAACTCGATGCCAGCGTTCTTCTCAAGCGGCGCGAGCTCGAACCAGACGTCGCCGTACTGGCCGCGTCCGCCGGACTGCTTCTTGTGCTTGCCCTGCGCGCTCGCCTTTTTCTTTATCGTCTCGCGGTAGGGGACCTTCGGCGTGCGGGTGTCGAGGTCGACCTTGTAGCGTTCCTTTATCTTCGAGAGGACTATGTCGAGGTGCATGTCTCCCATGCCGGAGAGGACCGCGTCGTTCGTCTCGGGGTTCTTCTCGTAGGAGAGGGTGCGGTCTTCCTTGAGCATCTTCGTGATTGCGTTGCCGAGCTTGTCTTCGTCGGCGCGGCTCTTCGGGAACACGGCGACGCTGTAGACGGGCTTCGGGAACTTTATCGGGCGGAACTTGAGGATCTCGCCCTTCGTGCCGAGCGTGTCTCCGGCTATCGTGCTTTCGAGCTTCGGTATAGCGACGATGTCGCCGAGGATGATTTCCTTACCCTCGGTGCTGTCCTTGCCGCGCATGAAGCGGAAGGTGCTGATGCGCTCTTCGGTCTCTTCGTTGACGTTGTAGACGGTCTGGTCGCTCGTAAGCTTGCCGGAGAAGACCTTGACGAACGAAAGCTTTCCGACGTAGGGGTCGACCATGACCTTAAAGACGAAGGCGAGGAACTTGCCGTTCTCGTCGGGCGGGATGTTGACGACCTCGTCTCCGTTGAGCGCCGCGCGGTGGAGCATATCCTTCGGCGACGGCATGTAGTCGCAGATCATATCCATGAGCTGGACGACGCCGATGTTGAGCGAGCCGGAGCCGGGGATGATCGGGAAGAGCGCGCGGGCGCAGACGGCCTTGCGCAGTACGCCGAGAAGCTCATCAAGAGAGAGCTCTTCGCCGTCGAGGTAGCGCATCATAAGCTCGTCGTCGGCTTCGACGGCGCGCTCGACAAGCGTCTCGCGGGCCGAGGCCACGGCGTCGGCCATATCGGCGGGCACGTCGCCCTCGGTGAAGTCCTTGCTACCGTCGCCCTTATACATATAGGCTTTTCCGGTGAGGACGTTGACGAGGCCCTTGAAATTCTGCTCCTTGCCTATCGGCAGGTAGAGCGGCACGGCCTTGTCCGAGATGTTTTCCTGTATATCTGCCACGACGTTGTCAAAGTCGGTATGTTCTCTGTCAAGTTTGCTGATGAAGAAAATGGCCGGAGTCTCAAACGTCTCGGCAAACTCCCACACGTTGTGGGTCTGCACTTCGACTCCGGAGGTCGCGTTCACGAGGACGAGCGCGCCGTCCGAAACGCGCATCGCGCAGCGCTGTTCTCCGACGAAGTCGGCGAAGCCCGGCGTATCCAGAATATAAAACGTTTTGTCTTTATAAGGAACCGTCGAGAGAGAGGTGCTGATGGAAATACCGCGTTTCTGTTCTTCCGAGTCGAAGTCGGAAACCGTGTTCTTGTCCTCGACCTTGCCCATGCGGCTGATAAGCCCGGCATCGAACAGGAAAGCCTCGTTCAGAGTGGTCTTCCCGGCACCTCCATGTGAAATGAGCGCGATGCTGCGAATGTCTTCAGGTTTGCGTGTCCCCATTACTTTCACTCCTTCTGTGCTTTGAAGCATAAGTATTACTAGTTTATTTATGACGCACTGATAATACTTGCATTGCGGAGTTACGTCAAGAAAAAGCATGTTTTTCGCTTATGCGAAGTTATATGTTTGTCAACCATCTGTTACATCAAGCATAAAGCGGCAGTCATGATCTCCCGGTGAGTCTTCCATCCGAGAGGCCTCACCATGAAGTTGTTGTATCCGCGGCTATGCGCTGCCAGCTGTACAGCAAAATCTTTTTATAGTAGAACTTATCCGACGCGTAAGAGTATTCGTTGTCTTTCCTGCGCGACCTTACTACCTTTCCGTTATAACAGGGCGTATACGGCTTTATCAGCTTATGTCTTGTACCATAGTGAGCCGGGTGCTTTTCAAAGAGCGTGTGTTTGCCCTTCTTCGAGTAAAACAGTTGGTAAATTCCGAACCGTTGTCCCTCTGGACGCATTACACACGAGATTTGAAATATCTCAGCATATACGTCAGAAATGCTGTTAAGCCGTACGTGCTGTGTTATTCAAACGCTTCGACATAACGGAAAAACGGCGGTCCCCGCCGATCGCGGTATACCGATAGCACTGTTTCCCCGCCGTTTCTCCGACAGAGCGCGCATTAGGCACAATTAACGTCCGTCTGTACACGCTGTTCGGGATACTGCAGCTGCCCATAAAGCTTGGATGCGTATTTTTTATAAATATACTGCCTGTTTATGCCGTACAGCACAGCGGCCTTAGTGACGCCGTACGTCATTCATAGAGCATTGCATAAGAGATTATCCGTAACGTTTCTTATGTATCTTACTCACGTGGGGAGCCTCCCTTCTGCTAGTGGATTTATGGAGAAATTACTTTACAGTATGAACATACTTCCCGCTTCTTAATATTTACGCATTCTCATCAACTTATATCTTACATAAACTGTGTGTTGCATACTCACCTATTCTGTTCTTTGTCATATGTGTATGGTAAACTCATATTATATATACATATGGTTATGATTCTTAATTTACAAAAAATAATTTTTAATGTATAGTGGAGATAATTAATGTTTTAGAGGTAGGTATCATGATTTGAATACAAATATGATATTTGAGATATTAGCTTTATTAGATAATTCTGACTATCCTATAGGTGCAGGTTATCTCAAAAATTATCTGTATACTAAGAGTTTAAACGTCTCAGAAGCAACAGCTGGACGTTTATTAAAAGAAATGGATAATTTAGGGTACACTGTAAAAGAAGGCAATCAAGGAAGAAAGATTTCCCCACATGGTCTTACAGTGTTACGTGATCTACAAGATAAAAAATGGCAGGGAGCATGGGCAGAAGATTTTTTTGATAATTATGATATTACTAACAAGAATTATCTAATCGATTTATTGATTGCACGACGTCCTGTAGAAATAGAAGCAGCACGCATTGCCGCCATAAATGCTACAAATGCTGATATAGAAGAAATGAGATCCATTTTAGATAGGTACGAGGAAGAAACTCGCCGAGGTATACTTTCACCATGTTTGGACACTCAATTCCATAGAAAAATTGCGTTGGCAAGCAAGAATCAAATTTTAGTAGCGTTACTAGAATTATTAAGAAAAAAGCAGGAAGATTCGGTTGTCTTTTCCATTGGTCGCAAAAAATCTGGTAATATTTGTAACCCTGAACATAGGTGGATTTTGGACGCAATTGAGCGCCATGATCCTGAGTTGGCGATACTTGCGATGAAAAGGCATTTAAAAGGAATTTTCAATGCTATAGTAGACGCAGAATTTCCTCAGTGAGATAGACTAGAATACTCTCAAGTTTTGTTTAAACGAGCCTGTGAAATTCTTTCTGTAAGTTATCCAAGACCGCCACTGCTGTGGCAGCTGATTTTTATGTGACGGCGTCTCTTTTCGACAGACGCCGTCCGTTTCTACTATATGGTATCAGCCGCCAAGCGTCAATTTCTCAGTTTGATGCAGATGCCGTTTTTAGCCTTAAGCTGCGGCACTAGTCCGGCAGCCTTCCCCCATACATTATCGACAGCTCCGCGTATATTTTGCCCCAGTCGCGTATCGGAAGCCTCCTTTTTTTAGCAGCCTCCATGGCGGCGAGGTACAGCGCTTTGAGTAACGACTGGTCTCCGGGAAATGAACTGCGCTGGCTGTTCAGACGCCGGTATATGGAATTCAGGCTCTCTATGGCGTTCGTCGTATATATGACGCGTCTTGTCTTTGACGAAAACTTGAAGATCGGAGATATGGCATCCCAGTTCTTATACCACGATTTCATCGAGTTAGGATATTTCTGCTGCCACTTTTCCGCCGCACGGTCAAGCTCGCCAAGTGCAAGTTCTTCGCTCGGTGCGCCGTATATTCTGCGGAGGGCGTTCGAAAACGCCTTGCGGTCTTTATCGCTGACGTATTTCAGTGTATTCCTGACTTGATGTGCAAGACACCTCTGATATTCGGTCTGTGGAAAGTCAGCCTCTATGGCATCTTTGATGCCTGTAAGGCCGTCAGCGCAGATGATAAGAATGTCTTTGACACCTCTGTTCTTGAGTTCATTGAGTATGAACAGCCAGTGCTTAGCACTCTCGTTCTCGCCTATGTAGATGCAAGAACGTCCTTGTGTCCGCCGGCAGATATGTCGAGAACGATATTCGCAGCCTTCCTGCGGACTCCGACTTTATCTCTCACTGCATAGTGGATGACGTCGATGAAGACTACCGGATATATATCTTCGAGAGGACGCGACTGCCATTCCTGTATCTTCGGCAGAAGCTTGTCGGTAACGTCTGAAATGAAACCCTCAGATACTTCAAAGCCGTATATATCCATGATAGTGTCGGAAATATTGCGTGTCGTCATTCCTCGTGCGTACACGGCGATTATCTTCTGCTCGATGGCGTTGATGTCCTTCTGTCTCTTCTTCACAACCTTCGGTTCGAAGGCTGAGTCTCGGTCCTGAGGAACGTCTATAGAGATGCTGCCTGCGCTGCTTATGACTTCTTTTGATTTATATCCGTTGCGGCTGTCGGGGTTGTCTGAATGTTTATATTTCTCGTAACCCAGGTGCTCGTTCATTTCCTCTTCGAGCATATCCTTGATGGTGTCTCCTAGAAGGTCCTTGACGGCATCCTGGAGATCCGCCGCCGTCTCGATATCGCACATACCGACGAAATTGCGGAGGAACGCACGCTTCTCCGTGCTCATCTCGGGACGGCGCTGCCGTCTGATTTTCTTAGGCTCATCTGAAGAACTCTGATGTTTACTGACTCGTGCCATAATAAATCGCCCTCCTAGGCAAGTCTACCATAGTAGGGCGGGATGGATTTCAACTTACAGAGTTTTGTTCACACTCTCTGTAACGTTGCATCCGCCTGTAAATATACTGTCTGTCTATGTTATATCGCACTGGCGGCTTTAGTGAAGCCGTACTTTATGGCGATTGAATAAGAGATTGCCTATAACATTTTCCTTTTGTGATACTTCTTAGCAGGGCGGGATGTCGTCCTTCTGTCGGTGGGGTTATGGTGAAATTACTGGACAGCATGTGGCAAGCTTTCCTGCTTCTTATATTTGACATATTTACATCACCTTATGGTCTTACATAGCCTTGCATCGCGCATAAACTAGCTTTGCAGGCCCTTCTATGGTGTTTTCTGTTACGTATGTAGTGGTGTTTGTAATAGTCATCTCTTGAATCTAATCATATGAATATAATCGCTCTAATAGTAATATTCTTTTTTCTGTTGCATAGCATTTTTCCCCCAACGAGGTACAGGAGGAACAACATCATTTTCGTTGGGTACTGGGACTTCTATTAATGCAGGGCCTTTATAAGAGAATACTTTTTCTAAAACTTGTAGTAAATCGTCGCTCTTAGTTATTCTAAATCCTTTTATTCCGAAGCCTTCTGCTATTTTCACATAATCCACAGACGAAAAGTCTGTTTCCCAAAAAGTTGAATGATAAACATGTTCAGCTTCTCCTCTTATCCATCCATAGCTATCATTTTTGCACACAATGTATTTTATATTTGCATTTAATCTAGCGAATGTTTCCAATTCACCACAATTAAAGTGAAAACTACCATCACCACCAATGCCAATTATTGTTGCGTCTGGTGAGGCAACAGACGCTGCCAAAGATGCAGGAATAACGTACCCGAGAGCACCCTGCGAATAATTAGAAATAAACATCCTACCAGGCTTTTTTTGTACAAGATAAGCAA
>DHCMC07803__coassemble_533_pt1 | contig 81799 bp, 74 predicted proteins | sample DHCMC07803__metabat2_low_PE_027 | metagenome-assembled genome bin DHCMC07803
TTCGCATATGTAGTAATCAGGGAAATTAATCCTGACAGAATCGCTTAATAATTTTTCTATTTGATCACGCCAGTTATCAAATGTTTCCTCTGTAATTCTTATTAATTGCATCAGAGTTTGCCCTCTCTTGATCTAAATCCAGCATTTTAAAATTGCCAGCATCTACAACATTTTCTTTCTTTATGACTTTTGTTATTGTCTTAAATATGATTGCTGCGTCACCGATAAATGTAATTTTTCCAACATATGTGACATCTAACGACAATCTATCGTTCCAGGTTAATGCATTTCTACCGCATATTTGAGCTAACCCTGTCAATCCGGGCCTAACCGTATGTCGCATACGCTCTTCCTCTGTGTAATAAGGCAGATACTTAATCAACAATGGTCTTGGACCTACGAGCGACATATCGCCTTTAACCACATTAAATAGCTCCAAGAGCTCGTCAATAGAACTGGCTCTCAGCGCTTTTCCAAAAGAGGTCAACCTCTCGTTATCCGGTAGCAATTTACCGTCCTTTGTCCTTTCATCTGTCATAGAACGGAACTTATACAACCTGAAGATTTTTTCTTTACCTGTTTTAGGATCTATCCTTCCAGGGCGTTCTTGACAAAAGACAACTGGACTCCCCAGCTTAAATCTCACTAACAGTGCTGTAATCGCTAAGAGTGGAGAAAAAACTATTAACGCACATAAAGCAACAGCAATATCTAGTGGGCGTTTAATATATTTTTCATAGAATCCTATTTGTCGTTCCATTATCCTACATCACACATATAAGAGCTAACGCGTTACTGCCCCTTTTATAATTTCTATTACATATTCCTGTTCTGAATCGGTCATTGCAGAAGCAGAGGGCAGACAGATTCCAGTGTTGAATAGTCTGTCGGATACGCTTCCGTTTACGCCTTCACCGTGTGAGAAATACTTGGTATCTCTTTCTTTGAAATACGGCTGGAGGTGCATTGGCTTCCACACCGGGCGGCTTTCTATGTTCATTTCGTTTAAGTAGTTGATTACGTCCATGAACGTCTTGCCGGTCGTTTCTTTGTCTACCGTTATCGCCGTGAGCCATTGGATGGAACGGCAGTTTGGCGTTTCGGGCATAAGTTTTACGCCAGGAATTTTATCGAGCTCCTGTTTGTATTTCTGGTATATAGCTCTTCTTCTATCTATGCGTTCCTCAAGATGGAGCATCTGACCTCTGCCTATGGCGGCGAGGATATTGCTCATGCGGTAGTTGTAGCCTATTTCAGTGTGTTCGTACCACGGGGCTGCGTCTCGCGCCTGTGTAGACCAGAATCTGGCTTTTTCTATGTATGCCTCATCGTCGGAGATGAGCATTCCACCGCCGGAGGTTGTTATTATTTTGTTGCCGTTGTAGGAGTATACGCCGACTTTGCCAAAGGAGCCGCATTTTCTGCCGTCGTATGTGGCGCCTAGTGCTTCAGCAGAATCTTCGAGTATCGGGACGTTGTATTTGTCGCAGATGGCGCATATTTCATCTATTTTGGGCGGCTGTCCGTAGAGTTCGGCGACTATTACGCATTCGGGCATTTTGCCTGTTTTCACGGCGTCGTCGAATGCTTTCTGAAGAGCGACTGGAGACATATTCCAAGTCTCTTCGTCGGAGTCTATGAATACGGGAATTGCGTTCTGGTAGATTGCAGGGGCTACGGATGCGATAAACGTGAGCGTCGAGCAGAATACGATATCCCCCGCTTTTACGTCAAGCAGACGAAGCCCGAGGTGTATTGCTGCGCTTCCGCTGGAGAGCGCGAGAGCTGATTTTACTCCTGCGTATGCGGCAGTCTCTTTTTCAAAGGCGTCGACATGTGGGCCGAGGGGCGCTATCCAGTTGGATTCAAATGCGTCCTTTACTAGGCGAAGTTCGTCCCCACTCATGTGCGGATAAGATAATAGGATTCGTTTATCAGATCTAGAAAGCATCAACAAATACCCCCAAGTTTAAGCCCCGTATTACGTATTTCTCCGATAAAAAAGTTTGCTAGCTTTGACACCTCGTCCAGTTATTATTCTATATATGCTTTAATAAGCTTTGTCAATTTTTCTACTTGCTCATCTGACAATTTGCCTTGTCTTTGTCTTACCCGTTGTCTAGAGAGCCACTGTCTCAGTGGATGGCTAGACGGATATTTTGCTGCTGCGTTATTATCGGCCTTGATCTCAGCAAGCATTGCAGAGAAAGCGCTATATTTTTCATCCCATGCCTTTTCAGTCGGCATACGCCAATCCATCCCTATGCTGTCAAGCTCGCGAATCTGATCCTCTGTCAGCGAGAATCCCGCTTTTCCTGATTCACCATTATATACTTTTCTGCACAAATATAGCCACTTGCCTAGCCAAAATCCATCCGCTGTAACATATTGTTGTGGAACATCAAGATTGCCATGCTCACGCTTGTATTCTATACAAGCAACAATATGCTTATTCCACGAATCACATTTATCCCACTTAAAGCCAAGTTTGTCAAGTTTTGCTTTGCGTTCCGGAGTGACTTTTATACTTGTCCGCCCGCTTTGCCCGTTTACAGCGGTATGCCTCTTCAGCCATTTGCCAAGTGGGAAACCATTTTCATTAATATAGGCATAATCAACATCTATATCTCCGTGTTGCTCGTAGTAGGCTTTTGCCCGAGCGTAACCGTATTCCCATTGTTTGGTGAATGAGTCCTGCCAGTCCATGCCTATGGCGTTGAGGCGCTGTATCTGGTCTTGGGTGAGCGGCTGCGCGCCTTTTATTCTGCCGTCTCTGGCTTTGCGCATTCTTCTTACCCACGCGCCTACTCTTAGTCCCTCTTTTGTCGTGTATCCAGCGGGGATGTCGAGGTTATGGTTTTTGACGTAGTATTCGACGCAGGCCTGGTAGTTCTTTTCCCACTGGTAGTCGAGTTTGTCCCAGATCATGCCTAGTTTGTCGAGCATGGCTATACGTTCGTCGGTGAGGTAGTAGCCTTTGCGACCGCTGCGTCTTGCTGTGCGGAGGTTGGCTATCCAGCTACCTAGATCTATGCAGTCTTCCGTCGTATAGTCGGCTTTTATGTCTATGTTTCCGTATTCGTATTTATACCTGCAGAGCGCTCCGTAGTATTTGTCCCAGGATCGGTCGTATTTGCTCTGCCATTCCATGCCTATGGCGTCGAGTTTAGTTATTCTGTCTTCGGTGAGGATTCCGGGGATTTTGCCTGTCCTGACTTGTCTTTGGGTGTTGAGCCACGAACCGAGGGCGTAACCGTTTTCTGTTACGTATCTGTTAGAGACGGATAATGTGTTGTGCTTTATGTAGTAGTCTTTTGCAACCTGGTACATAGCGTCCCATGAGGCGGACAAGGTCTCTTCGAGTTCACAGAAGAGCTGTTTGCTGTCTCTGGTTTCGTCTGTTATGGTGAATGTCTCGTTGACTATTCTGTTTTCCTGTCCTATGCCTCTGTAGTAGTTTATGGCGTCGGTCATTTCCTGCTGGATTGCCGCGACGCTGTAGAGGTTTTCTATGTTGTTTACTACGTCTATGACAACGGAGTTTTTCCTGCTGCCTGCGGCGAGGGCCCGGCCTATCTGCTGTTTGTAGATGATGGGCGAGACTGTCGGACGCAGGAGGATTACTCCCGATACTCCGTCTATGTGGACTCCTTCGTTGAGCATATCTATGCAGAGCAACAACTTTAGGTGAGACGACGTGTCGTTACGGAAAGCGTCGAAGGCTTTCGAGGATTCCGCGTCTTCGGAGTAGGCTTTGTAAATGTTTGGATACTCGTCTATGCCCTTAAACCACTCGTGTATGTGTGTCTCTGTCTCGCGAAGGTGTTCCACGTTTGAGCAGAAGATTATGTATTTGCCGCCTCTGTCTTTTATGTGCTTCCGGAACATGACATCTAAGCCTTCGGCGTTTTCGAGCGAACGGCGGAGTGCGTCGAGTTTTTTCTGGGCTTCGTCGCGCATGGCTTTGGTTTTTGCCTTGCGGATGCGCGTCTGGTATTTCTCTATATCCTTGGTGCAGGAGTATATGGACAGCACATATTCCGGAGGCGTCAGGATGCCTCTGACTACTGCTTCGCCTAAGGTCATTTCGGAGGCGATGTTTCCGTCGAAGAGCTCATCGGCCATATCGCGGTGGTTGTCGAGATAACGGATATTTGTGGCGCTAAGCCCGAGCACGGGAGTTTGAGGATAGACGGATAAAAGTTTATCTACGCCTTTTCCCCACATTTCGGCTCCGCAGCGGTGAAATTCGTCAAGGATTATGTAATCCGGTGAATATTCTTTTATAGCCTCTTCATCAGCGAGCATGAGCTTCGCGTAGGTCAGGAACGAGATATTTGAGAGCTCTACGTTGCAGGCTCGTTTGAGGTTTTCCACCTGTGTGCGGAAGATGTATTCGCTCGGAGAGAGCCAGAGTATACGTGACGACGGGTTGTCCTCCGCGAGTTTGAAAGCGATGAAGGATTTGCCTGTGCCGGTAGGATGGACGACTGCAGCTTTGCCGCGCTCAGCGAGCATGGCGCAGACTTTTTCGTATGCAGTCCGGTTATGCTCGAATAGGTCTATCACCATCGTCCCTCCCACTTCATTACACTATTAAATATCAACCTAAAGCACCCGATTGTGCTTCTGTATATTATGCCAATCTTTCCATATCTATGTCAATCTAAAGGTATTAGCAAAAGTATCTTTCTTTTTCAAGAACAAAATCCCTTAGAATTTCATGCCACTTGTCAATCTCTTCCGGTTTAGATCGTATCCGCCACGACGTTGAGTGCAAATATTCGTATGTTATACCGTATCTATCAAATACAGATTTGAGTTTTTTTGCTATTTCTCTCATTTCTTTATTTCTACCCTTTTTGAGCCCCTTGGAGTTAATAATAACTTTTCGGAGTAAAGGATATTTTGTAAACAGTTCTTCAAAGTCATTCATCACTGGCTCGCGAATATCCTTATCAGAACTGCCCTTACGTTCGCCTTTTTCGAGTACATCCCATAGTGCAATGCGATGCAGTCTTAAAAAATCACATTTTTCCTTATCTGTAATCCCGCAATCATATGGAACGTTAAAAGCACCGTACAATATATTCCAGAATTGATTTTTCTTGTCCGCATAGTATCTTCCTGCGTTTATTGATTCTCGTCCAGGAAGCGTACCGACAATCAATACTCGCGAATCATTATCGACTAAGCGATCTAAGCATTTGGTGTGTATTCCTTCTTTGTCCATATGATAAGCCTCCCAAGAAGCATAATTTTTATAAAAATGTGTACAAAATTCCCCCACCTTATTTTAAGTGCAAGGCGGGGAAATATACAGTCATATCGAGGCTCATTTGAATTGGTGTAGTTGTGGTGTAGTAGCCTATTTTTTACAAATTTAGATATCTAAAAACATTGACTATTACTGACTCCTCAATAAGTTAACTTTATGTATTCAAAATGTTGCCGTGACAGACGAATAAGATCTTTTTCATCTGAGTTATTTGGCCGGCTGCGTTAGAACAGGAACAGCCTGACGATGATGACTATTGTGACGATTATGTTGACGCGGATGGAGTATATTTCCTCTTCGCGGGCGCGTTTTGCGTCGAAGGGTTTTTCGTTCGGGGATTTGTCGGGGAAGCCGCCGCGCGGGTATGGGATGAGCTGCGGCACGCGTTTTTTGAACTCGGCGTATTCCGCGCCGAATTTGTCGGCGAGGAATTCTTCTTCCGCTGGGATGATTATCATCGAGTAGAGCAGCATGAAGGCTATGACGAAGGCGACAACCCAGCCCCAGCCGACCATGAGCGACCAACCGAGCCCCATTATCGCGTTGCCGGCATAGAGCGGGTTGCGCACCCATTTATAGGGTCCCCACGTAACGAGCACGGGCGCGCCTATGACTTCGGTGCGGTACTTCGGAATGTAGCCCGCCGCCCAGAAGCGAAGGAGCTGGCCGCCGAGGACGAGCGCGAGACCTATTGTGAAGCGCACTATCTCGAACTCGCCGGGGAATATCAATATGCCCGCCGCAAAGACGCCCCAGAAGAGCCCTCTGCACTTAAACGCCGTTGAACTTACCTTTTTGCTTACTCTCATTCGCCGCATCCGCCTTTTTCTATTTTATTCTCGTCGGAAAGGACCTTGTCCGCTCCGCCCCATCCGAGCATTCTTACTACTATGAAGGTGCCTATAGCGATCCCCGTGTATTCGGAGAGGAGACGCCAAGTGACAGCCATGACTCCCGCGACGCTCCACGGCACGAAGAGTCCGAATACCGCGACCGCGCCGCCTTCTGCCGCTCCGCTCGCGCCAGGCGTCGGGATAAAGTATAGCATGAATAGCAGCAGAGATTCGGCAAGCAGGCACTGAAGATAGTTCACTTTAAAGCCCGCCGCGAGTATCAGGCACGGCATCACTGACATGTAGGTGACAAGGTGCGCTGCGGCGAGCAGCGCCGAGAGCGCGAACCAGCCTTTGCCGGTTGACGTGAATAGTTTGATGTTGACGTTGTATGAGGTTATTTCATGATTTATCCAGCGCACTGCGCGCAGAAGGTATTTGGATTTGAGGAATCCGATTTTGTTTACCCATACCAAAACGGCGTTGACCCAGCGTTTTATCCAGCGCGGGCGTACTATGCTGACGACGAGCAGGAATGCACAGCCGCCGATGAAGATCACGACGTAGCAGGCGTACCAGCGCAGATAGGAATATTTTTGCAGCAGGTCGGGCTCTGCGACCATCGAAAAAGGCACGACCATCGCGAGCAGAAACAGCACTTGGAGCGTACGCACGAGCGTTATCGCGACTGATTTGCCGACCGAGACGCCGTTTTTGTACAGAAGGTAGACCTGAAACGGGCCGCCGCCGCTCTGCATCGGCGTGATGGCGCTGCCGAAGTAGTTTATCCAGACGACGGAGAGCGTGCAGCGCAGCGACAGTTTTTCGCCGGCGGCGCGTGCGAGCGTCATGAACTTGAAAGCGTCGAGAAACCACATGAGTACGACGAGCGCCGCCGCGCATGCGAGAAGCGACGGGTTCGCGTCGCCGAGCATCGCGAAGGTCGAAGCGTCTATGCTGCAGAACAGTACGCCGACTATAGACAGTACGACGATTATGACAAATATCGAAAAACTCTTTTTAACGCTCATTCTGTCCTCCCTAAGACAAAACGGAACGGCGAAGCAAGGCCGCCGCGCACCTTACTATTTTAACATAGGCTCTGCGGAAGAGAGGGAATAAAAATCCTCCGATATCTGCGGCAGCCCCTCGCGCCACGCGAGCGCTGCGGCTTTCGTGCGGTCGGTGAGCTCGAGCTTTTTCAGGATGTGGCTGACGTGGTTCTTTATAGTCTTTTCGGAAAGAATCATTTTTTTCGATATTTCCTTATTCGTAAGGCCGAGCGCGAGCCAGTAGAGCACCTCGCGTTCGCGCGGCGTTATCTCGCCGAGCGGGTCGCTCAGCCGCTCCGCGCCGCTTCTGCCGCCGGCGGCGGCGAGGACTTTTTTGCTGACGTAGCGCTCGCCGCGCGCGAGCGAGCGCAGCGCGGAGACGAGCTCCTCTATATCCGACGAACTCGACATGACGCCGATGCCCGCGTTTTCGCCCGCGAGAGACAGAAGGTCGCCGGTGGGCTCCTTCACTATTAGCAGCGCGCGCAGCTCCTTCCTGTCGCGCTTTCCCTCACGCAGCATGTGTATGGTCTCGGCGTCCGGTATCTGCCGGTGTATGACGACGATTCCCTGGCCGCGCACGAACACCTCGCGCAGTCCCGCGGCGCCGCCGTCCGCCGCGCTTACTTCGAAATCCTCGACGCCGCGGAGCGCCGCGCGCAGCGCGTCGGTGAACAGAGAATCCGCGTCGGCGAGAATTATCTCAATTTTTTTCATTACGGCGCACCTCCGGCAAAATCTATGCTAGCATATCGTAATATGACATCTTCGAAGGGGAGCGATCCAGCTGAAGGATTTTGAGGAACATTACCCCATCTCAAAGAAAATATCCCGCTTCATAGGAGAAGCCATAAGGGATTATAGCATGATAAAAGCGGGAGACGGGGTCATGATAGGCCTTTCGGGCGGAAAAGACAGCCTGCTGCTCTCGCTCGCGCTCGCGTCGCTGCGCAAGCGCAGCCCGGTGAAGTTCGAGCTGCGCGCCTGCATGATAGACCAGTCGGGCGGCTCTATGGAGACCGGGGCCGTGCTCGGCTACATGGCGGAGCTCGGCATCCCCATCACGACGATTACGCACCCGACGTACCAGATAATGAAGGAGCGCGAGGAGCGGTCGCCGTGCAGCCTCTGCGCGAACATGAGGCGCGGGATGCTCGCGAACGCGGCGCGCGCCGCGGGCTGCGGAGTGCTCGCGCTCGGCCATCACAAGGACGACGCGGCGGAGACGGTGCTGATGAATCTGTTTTACGGCGGGCGCTTCAAATGCTTCCATCCGCACCTCTACATGAGCCGCACGCAGATTCGAGTAATACGCCCTATGATTTACGTCGAGGAGCGCAGCATACGCCTCGAAACGGAGCGGCTGGCCCTGCCGGTCACGAGCTCCTGCTGTCCCTTCGGCGGCGCTACAAAGCGCGACGAGGCGAAGGAGACGCTCGCACGCCTGATGGCAGAGACGCCGGAGCTGAAGAGCAACATCATCCACGCTCTGAAAAATATGCGCGAGTCCGAGGGCTGGCCCGGCGGTATGCTGAACGGGTAGCCTTTGCGCGATACGCGCGGGAATTGCAAAAAGCGGGAGCCGTTAGTCTGAGACGGCCCCCGCTTTTATTTTACGCTTCCGGATTTATCTGCGGCTCTGCGAGACTATCGTGAAGCTTTCTTCATCCTCGCCGTCATCGTCGTCCCCGCCGTCGTCTTCATCGCCGTCGCCGTCGGGCGATTCGGAGTCGTCCCCGCCGGCGGTTTTGACCTTTTCCTCTGATTTGGAGGACTGGACGGCGGCTATCAGCGCGGCGAGCTGTTCGTCGCTCATCTCTTCGCCGCCGACGTTCGGCTTGATTTTGATGAAGGTGCGCTGCACGCCGTCGACGTAGTAGTTCGTGTCTGCGATGACCAGAGCGCCAGATTTGATGCGCTCTGCCTTGATTTCGCTGACGAAGCGGTCTTCGAGCAGGTCCGCGGGCGAGAAGGATTCTTTTGCATTCTTCTTGCCGCGCTGCGCTCCGGCCTTGCTGCCGGCCTTGTCTTTCCCGCCGTCTTTGCCCGCCGTCGCGTCAGAGGCGAGCTTGCCGCGGTTCTTGCCGGGCTCGGCCTTTTCGTCCTTGCCTTCGGTCGGGTCTTCCGGCCCGCCTATTTCGACTATCAGCTGGTTGTTGGCCTCCTTCGCGCTGAGCTCGCGAATGAGCTCCTTGAACGAGGTTATCGCGCGCGTTCCGGTCACGAGCGGCTCCTGCACCGGCTCTTCTATGCCGCCGCCGCGCGCCGTCACTTCGCAGAAGGCCATGGCGTTCTCCGGCACGGTCAGCTCGAAGGTCTTGACGACGGCGTCCTTGCGCCACGGGCGGAAGGTGACGTCTACGGTCAGCTTGTCTCCGGGGCTGTAGAGCTCTTTCTTATCGCGGATTTCAATCTTCTCCACGTAGACTATGCGCGGCTCCTGCGTCAGCTCGACGTTCACCGTCACGCCGTAGGGGGCGATTTCGCGGAATTTGTTGTGCGCGATGACCTTGTTCATAGCCTCGACCTCTTTCTGGAGGGATTTGACTATGTCCTTCTCCGAGAAGAAGATGTCGCGGCGCGCCCACGCGGGCTTCATGTTGCCGCCGTCGACCGAATATGTGAGCATCGCGGTGCCCTGCCCCTTGCGCGACCATTCCGCATCGATCAGGCCGACTATGCCAGTTGCGCCGAGCTCGGGGCCGATGAATGGGTCAGCGACTGTCTGGAAGCGCTTCGTCGCGCTGCGGCCCGTGTCGGCGTCCTTGAAGTTCACCGTGTAGCTGTAGGCCGCGGCGAGCCGCCCGAGGCGTCCGCCGATAGCCTGCGGCCTGTCCTGCGTTATGACGCCCGCTATCGAGTCGATATAGCCGAGCTTGAAGGAGCTCGTGAGGCTCGGGATTATCTTGACGATTCCGGCTTCGGTCATCGCGTAGGAGACCGCGCCGCGGTTGAACATCGGGTGCGCGAAGGCAATGAAGCGCCCGTCCTTCGACAGAGCCGTCAGCGTGCCTATGCCGCCCGCGGAGAAATCTCCCCACGCGAGCGCCGCGCCTATCGCCGCGCCCGGCTCGGGCTTCCAGCCGAGGTTGACGGGGCTTCCGGCCTCCGCCTTCGTGCCAAAGGGGACGACCTCGACGCCGAACTGCTTTTCAAGGCGCTTCGACATCCTCTCGCTTATGCCGTCGACCATGAGCGGCATCATTTTCTTTTCGAGCTTGCCTTCGGCGGGGAGCTTCGGCTCGCCCGCGACTTCGGGCTTCTTGTCGGTCTTGGTTTTCTGGGCAGTTTTATCCTTTGCCGCGGGCTTCGGCTTTACGTCCGCGCTCAGCGGCTTTTCGAGCGGCACGGGCGGGATTTTGAAATCCGGTATCTCGTCCTTCCACTCCATCGCCTGCACCATCTCTTCTATCGGCGTCACCATGCCGAGGTTGCTGTCGGCGAAGGTCCACCCGTAGCCTATCGCGCCGATAAGCTTTCCGTCTATGTAGACGGGCGAGCCGCTCATGCCCGCCGCTATGCCGCCGTGGGCGCGCACATATTCGTCCTTGACCTCTATGACGATGAGGTTTTTCGGGCTCGTCTTGCGCGGCAGCACGCCTATGACGCTGATTTCAAAGGGCGTTATCTTTGTGCCGGAGAACACCGTCTTCGCGTATCCCGTCATTCCGGGCTTTATCTGCGAGAGCGGCATGACGGGCTCGGTCGGGACGAATTTCTGCGGCTTTTCGGCGGCGCAGGCGCCCGCGCAGAGCGCGAAGGCGATGGTGAGCGCCGCCGCTATGGCTGTAAATCTTTTCATCTTATGGAATCTCATCTCCGTTACTGTTTTTTGTCGCTTTTCAGGAAGCGCAGGTAGGCGATTATCAGCTCGTCGATGCTGCCGTCGAGGACGGCCTGGACGTTGCCTATCTCGCAGCCCGAGCGGTGGTCCTTCACGAGCTGGAAGGGCTGGAGCGTGTACGAACGTATCTGGCTGCCCCACGCTATAGACCTTTTTTCGCCCTGGATACTGTCGAGCTGCTCCTGCCGCTCGCGCATCATGCGCTCGAAGAGCTTGGAGCGCAGGACCTGCATCGCCGTGGCTCTGTTCATGTGCTGCGAACGCTCCGTCTGGCACGATACTATTATTCCCGTCGGGATATGCGTAATGCGCACTGCTGAGTCCGTCATGTTGACGTATTGTCCGCCGGCTCCGCTCGAACGGAAAGTATCCATCTTGAGGTCCTCGGGACGAATCTCTATCTGCACGCTTTCGGGCAGGACAGGCACGACTTCGACGGAGGCGAAGCTCGTGTGGCGGCGCTTCGCGGAGTCGAAGGGCGATATGCGCACGAGGCGGTGGACCCCCTGCTCGCCCTTGAGGTAGCCGTAGGCGTAGTCGCCGGATACGGAGAAGGTCACGCTCTTGATGCCGGCCTCCTGGTCTGGAAGTTCGTCGATGACCTTCACCGCGTAGCCGCGCGTCTCGGTCCAGCGCATGTACATGCGGCAGAGCATCTGCGCCCAGTCCTGCGAGTCGAGGCCGCCGGCCCCCGCGTGTATCGTCATTATCGCGTCCCCCGCGTCGTACTCGCCGTCGAGAAGGACGAAGGTCTGGTAGTCTTCTATCGTTTTTGAAAGTTTTTCGGCGCGCGAGTAGAATTCTTCCTCAAGCTCGGCGTCGGCCTCCTCGGCCAGAATTTCCGCTATCGCCGATATTTCGTCAAGCTCGCCGCTCATTTCGGAGACCTTGTCGAGCTTGTTCTGAAGGCGCGAAAGCTCGCGCGTGACCTCCTGCGAGCCCTCTGAGCCCCAGAAGTCCGGCTTTTCCGTTATTTTGCGAAGTTCTTCGATTCTTGTCTCTGACGCGGGCAGGTCAAAGACTCTCACGCAGCTCATCGAACGATGAACGCAGGTTTGTAATGACGGTCGACGTTGGAAGCGAAACCATCGATTACCCCTCCCCAATATACAAATTAACCTTTATTATAACCTCACCGGCGCAAAATCGTATATAATCTAGTGGATTTTTAGACGAGGAGGAAACGCGCGATGGCGAAAAACGCAGGCGAGGAGACAAGCAGGACGAAGCTGTTTGAGCTGCTGATCGAGAACCCGGGCGAGGTCGTTTCAAGCTCGCGCGTGACGGAGCGCCTCTCCGCGTCGCGCCAGGCCGTATTCAAAGCCGCCTGCGCGCTGCGCGACGAAGGGCTTCCCGTCGAGTCTCTGCCGCAGAAGGGCTACCGCCTCGGCAGCATGGAGACTGTGCAGGCGCTCGCGCCGACGGCAGTGGAGTATTTTCTGCGCGCGAACCCGCTTTTCGGCAAATTCCTATATTTCCAAGAGGCAGACACAACGCAGAGCGTCATAAAAAGCCTCGCGCGCCAGGACGCACCGGCAGGGATAGTCGCCTGCGCCGAAACGCAGAGCGCGGGGCGCGGGCGGCGCGGCCGCAGCTGGGCCGGAACGCCGGGGAAGAACCTCACCTTTTCCGTCCTTCTGCGCCCGAAGCTCAAGCCGGGCGAAGTTCAGCTTCTGAACCTGGCCGCCGGCCTCGCGGTCAAAGAGACTCTGCGAGCGATGTACGGCATACCAGCCGAGCTCAAGTGGCCAAACGACATACTATGCCGCGGGCGCAAAATGTGCGGCATCCTCAGTGAGGCCGCGGGCGAACCTGACAGAATATACTACGCCGTGACCGGCATCGGCCTGAACGTGAATATGGAACGCGGCGACATACCGCAGGAACTCCGCGATACTGCGACCTCGGCGCTGATAGAGAGCGGCATGAGACTGCCCCGATGGCGCGTGCTCGTGACGCTGCTCGGCTCCTTTGCGCGATATGCGGAGCTGCTCGACACGAAGTCCGGCGGCGCGGAGCTGCTCGACATATACCGGCGGGAGTGCGACACGCTGGGCAAAATAGTCAACGTGATACAGGACGACGAAACCTTTACCGGGCGTGCAAAGAGCGTCACCCAGGAGGGGGCTCTCGTAGTCGAGATAAATTCAGAAGAAAAAATATTCGCCGCGGCGGACGTGCAGCATCTGCGCGCGGTATAGGAGTGGTGGAGATGCGGCTGACGGAACGCGCGCGCACAAGCGGCTGAGCGGCGAAGATAGCTCCGGCGGAGCTTGACAAAATTCTGAGGGGGCTGCCGGTCCTCAAGACCGACAGGCTGCTCGCCTCGTGGAACCACGGCGAGGACGCGGCGCTGTGGAAGATAACCGAAGACAGAATAGGCATACTGACGATAGATTTTATAACGCCGGTCGTCGACGTTCCGCGGCGCTTTGGAGAGATCGCCGCAGCAAACTCGCTGAGCGACGTTTACGCGATGGGCGGCGAGCCGCTGATCGCGCTCAACGTCGTATGCTTTCCGACTTCATGCGAGCCCATCTCCGTCCTTCAGGAGATACTGGACGGCGGCGCGCACAAGATAATCGAGGCAAACGCGATGCTCGCGGGCGGGCACAGCGTTCAGGACGAAGAGCCGAAGTACGGTCTCGTCGTATTCGGCGAGGTGGACGCGAAGGCTATGTGGACCGTAGGCACGGCGCGCGAGGGCGACTGCCTGCTGCTCACAAAGCCCGTCGGCACCGGCATCGCGGTGACGGCGATAAAGGCGGGGCTTTTCGCGCCCGAAAACGTGAAGGCAGCCGAAGAAAACATGGCGAAGCTGAACGCCGTGCCGCCGCTCTTCCCGAAGGAGCTGCGCGAAAAGGTGCACGCCTGCACCGACCTGACTGGCTTCGGCCTCGGCAGCCACGCGCTCGACCTCGCGTCGCCGCACACGTCGCTCGAAATAGACTGCTCGAAGGTGCCTCTGCTTCCCGGCATCGGCGAGATGGCGAACATGGGGCTGCTTCCAGCAGGTTCTTACGAAAACAAGAAATATGTCGGCGGCAGGGTGATAAACCAGTCGCCGCTCGGGCGTTTCGCCGAGGACATAATTTTCGATCCGCAGACCTCCGGCGGTCTGCTCATCGCCGCGCCGCGCGAGGCCTGCGAGGAGATGCTCCCAATCCTGCGCGCGAACGGCTTCGAGCGTTCAGAGATAATCGGAAGGTTCGTCGCGGGCGACGAGAAGCTCTACCTGAAGTAAAAAAAAGAAAGCACGAAAAAAGCGGGCCTTATTGAAAGACCCGCTTTTATATCGCCTTCATAACGGCTTGCGTCTGACGCCTTAGAACGCTACCGCGACCGCGAGAATTACCGCCATCGGGACTGCGATCTTCGCGCAGAGAGCGGCGGCCTTGCTGAAATCGTTGCCGTAGAGCATGCCGCGCGTCATGCCGTTCACCTTCATGCCCTCGCCGGCGGTCTCCTGCGGATTTATTATCGTCTTTCTTACTTCGTTCATTGCTGCGCACCTCTTTTTCAAAATCAGCGCCCTTCTCGGGCGGCACATATTATTGCAGAGGATACGCGCTTTCGCCACCCCTCCGTCAAAGCGGCGAAGCCGTTTCGCTTTAATCATTAATCCGAATAAAAAATCCCGCTTTAATTATTATGGCGTTCAAAACCCTTTCTGATATAATCAAATCGGAGATTTCCGAAAAGGCGGAGGATGAATGGACGACTACAGAATAACCCTCGACAATACGGACCGGCGGATACTCGCGATACTGCAGGAAAACGCGAGGACGGCCTTCACTGAGATAGGCCGCGCCGTCGGACTCACCTCCCCCGCCGTCAAGGAGCGCGTCGTGCGCATGGAGCAGGCGGGGCTTATAAAATCCTACCGCGCCGACATCGACTATACGATGCTCGGACGACAGCTCCGCGCGATGGTCATGCTCAAGGTCAAGAGCTACGACAGGCTGACAGAAAGGCACAACGTATCTATTGTCAGGAAGATAGACGGCGTCGTGCGCGCGTGGGACGTGACGGGCGACGTCGAGTGCATCGCCGACGTGGCGGTGCCGTCGATGAAGGAGCTCGACGCCGTCCTCGCGAAATTCTCCGCGCTCGGCTTCGCGACGACGACATACCTCGTGCTCGAGGACACGGGCGAGCTTCCGACCTCCCCCGACGGCGGCGGCAAGTAGCCGGTTCATACAAAAATCCAGGACGGGAAAAATAAATCACGGGCGCGGAGTCACCACACGCCCGTTGATTATTTGTCGCCGCCGGTGCATGACGGCGAGAGTTTGAGGTGTTGCTCCGGGCGGCCGCGTTTCCCCTAAAACGCCATCGCCCCGAGGCGGCTGTAAATATATCAAAAAAATTTTTTCGCCGCCACGCAGAGACGAAAGCGTCTCGCCCCGTTTTTCAACAAAATTAAATTAAATCAGCCGCGGCGCTTTAATTCTTTTTCCGCCTTCTCCGCGGCTGCCGCGCGCGCTCTGGTATAATCAGACGCGGTTATTTTTTCTGCGAAAGGCGGGCGGCGCGGTGCGCGAAAGGACTATACAGCTTGACGAGACGGATTGGCGCATAATAAGGGCTCTCAGGGAGAACGCAAGGGCGACCTTCACGGAGATAGGGCGCGCCGTCGGCCTGACATCTCCCGCCGCGCGCGAGCGCGTGCGGCGCATGGAGGAGGCGGGGCTGATAGAGGGCTACCGTCCGGTGTTCAACTACTCCGTGATGGGCTTCGGCATAAAGGCGATAATCCTGATGAAGTCGAAGAGCGACTCCCGCGTCGCCGAAAAGCATTACTTCCGCCTGCTCCCCGCCGTGCGCGAGCTGGAGGGCATTGTGCGCGCGTGGGACGTGACTGGCGACGTCGTCTGCATAGCGGAGGCCGCCGTGCCTTCGATGAAGGAGCTGGACGAGCTTCTCGACAAGCTGCACCACCTCGAGCTTCACACGACGACCTATATAGTTTTCGAAGACACGGGCGAGCTGCCTGGATTTCCGCCGGAGGCCGCAAAGCAGCGCACGTAGGCACAGCGGCATAAAAGGCACAAAAAGCGGCGGCTTTCCGTTTTGTCGGGAAGCCGCCGCGAAGTTTCTGAAACGCGCCTCAGCCGAGACGGTTCGCCCTCAGGCAGAAGAATACGCTTATCACGAGGAAGACGAGGTTCGCGACCCAGGCCGCAAGCAGCGGCGGCAGCGAGCCGCTCTCTCCGAGCGCGCGCCCGAAAGACATTATTACGTAGTAGACGAAGATTATTATGACGCTGAAGCCGAGGCCGACGCTCGAACTCGAACGCTGCGGCCTGCTGCCGAGCGCCGCGCCGAGTATGCCGAAGATGAGGCAGGCCCACGGCACAGCGAGACGCAGATGGAAGGCCATCCAGAGGTCTCCCGCCTCCGCCCCGGTCTTGCCGCGTATCTCGATCGCGCGCAGCAGCTCCGGAATCGTCATTTCGTCCGGCTTCCTGTCGTTCGCGGAAATCTCGTCAGGGGCCATGTTGAGCATGAGCGCCTGGCGGTTGAACTTGAAGAGCAGGCCGACTTCCTTCGTCTCCTTTATCTCGTAGACCGCTCCGTCGGTGAGCCACCAGCTTCCGGAGATCCATTCGCCGGTCTTAGCCGCGATGACGCGCGCCAGGCGGCCGCCTTCGAATTCCTCGACGACGACGTTCTCCATCTGCTTAGTCTTGTTGTCCATCTTGTCGATATAGATGACGCGCTCGACCGCGCCGCCGCCCTCTTCCTTGAGGAAGACCTTCGCCTTGAAGACCGGCGCGGACTCGTGGAGCACCTCGTACTTCATGACGTTCGCCGCCGCGCGTTCGCTCATCGGGACGATGCTCTCGTTGATGACGAGCGCGCATATCGATATGACGAAGGCCGCCGCTACGACTGGGCGCACGATGCGCTGGAACGAGAGCCCCGCGGACTTGAGCGCGACTATCTCGGAGTTCGCGGACAATTTACCGAAACCGAGCAGCGCGGCGAGCAGACAGCTCATCGGTATCGTGAAGACGACGAGCCTCGGCATGTAGTAAATGAAGAGCCTTATGACTATGCCTATCGAAACGCCCTGCTGTATTATGAGCTCCGCCATCTGGAAGAGCAGGCCGCCCGCGACGAGGATTATCGTAAAGGCGACGAGGCCGAAGAAAAACGGCGCTTTCAGCTCGTTCAGTATGAAGCGGTCAAGAGCTCTTATCTTAAGCGATGATATATTCAACAGATATTCTCTCCGTCGTTGATTCTGATTATCATGTCGGCGCACTCGCGGATCGCGCCGCGCCCTCCGGCGCAGCGTGTCACATAACGCGCCGCTTCAAGAACCTCTGGACGCGCGTTGGCCACGGCGATGCCCAGTCCGGCCCATCGTATGCAGTCGATGTCTGGGATGTCGTCTCCGGCGTATGCCGTCTCGTCAGCGCTTACGCCGAACTCCGAGGCGATTTTCCGAAGCTCGGGCAATTTGTCCTTTATGCCGTTGACACAGCGCGTTATCTTCAAATCCCCAGCGCGTTTCTGCGTCGGCGCAGAGTAACGACCGCTTATGAAGACGACCTTGACACCGCTTTTCAGCAGCAGGGCTATCCCCTGCCCGTCCTGGACGTCGAACCGTTTCATCTCTCCGCCCGCGCCGTCCATGTAGATGCCGCCGTCGGTCAGCGTGCCGTCGACGTCCATCGCGAACAGTTTTATCAAGCTATTCCTCCGCCTTGCGCTCCCAGTCGTGCGTCACGCGCGGCGTAAAGCCCCTCGTGCTCTCCGCGGCGAAGTCGAGTATCATCTTCGCCTCCGCGTCGCCGGGGTACTTCTCCGCGAGCTGCTTCAGCGCCTCTTTCATCGGAAGCGCCGAATTGTATATGAGCTTGTACATGTCGCGAATCTTGCGGCGCGTGGACGACTCGAAGCCGCGGCGGCGCAGGCCGACCTTGTTGATGTCGAAGACGCGCAGCGGTATCCCAGCCGCTAGGCAGTAAGGAGGCACGTCCTGCGTTATGCGCGAAAGGCCGCCTATCATGCAGTAGGAGCCTATGTGGGTGAACTGATGGAAGCCGGTCATGCCGCCTATTACGACGTAGTCGCCGACGACGACGTGGCCGGAGATGCCGGACTTGTTCGCTATCGTGCAGTCGTGGCCGATGCGGACGTTGTGCGCGAGGTGGACGTTCTCCATAATGAAGCATCCGTCGCCGACCTGCGTCACATTGCCCTCGCCCGCGGCGCGGTTCACCGTGACGAACTCGCGGCAGACGACCCTGTCGCCGAGGATGGCCCACGTCTCTTCGCCGCGGTAGCTGAGGTCCTGCGGAAGCCCGCCGATGACCGCGTGTTCGTGAATCACGCAGCCCGCGCCCATCCTCGTGTAATCGCATACGCGCGAGAAGGCGCGCAGCTCGGAGCCGTCGCCTATCTCGACCTTAGGGTCGACGATGCAGTAGGGGCCTATCTTTACGTTTTCGCCGAGCTTCGCCTCTTTGGCGACTATCGCGGTAGGATGTATTTGAACGCTCATTTCTTGTCTTCCGCCTCTAGCGTAAGGCCCGAAGCGATATGGAAACCCATCTCCGCCTGCGCGACTATCTCGCCGTCGACCGTAGCCACAAACTCGAATTTGCCCATGCTGCCGCGGCGTCTCTTGAGTCTCGCGGTCGTGCGGAGCTGATCGCCCGGCTTCACAGGTTTGCGGAATTTAGCGTTGTCTATGGAAGTCAGATATACGAGCTTGCGCTCGCCGGTCTGAAATTCTTTCTGCATTTTCATAAGGACCGCGCCGACCTGCCCCATCGCTTCAAGGATAAGCACGCCCGGCATGACCGGCTCGTCGGGAAAATGTCCCTGGAAGAAAGGCTCGTTGAAAGTGACGTTCTTGTACCCCGTCACCTCTTTCACCGTGTCGGTGTCGATGACCTCTTCGATTCTGTCAACAAGCAGAAAGGGATATCTGTGCGGAAGCAGCCCCATTATCTCGTTGATGTTAATCTGCATGAAAATCTTCCTCCCTGGCGGTGCCGCGGCAGCGCCTGAAAAATTTATGATGGAAAAACCGTCCGGATCCTCCTCGCGAGTTTTCCGTGGATACTGTGGCCCGCCGCGATCGCGACGTAATGCGCCGTCGGTATCGGCCCCGCGAGCGTCAGGTCGCCGAGCAGATCGATCACCTTATGCGTGACGCACTCGAGCGGAAAACGCAGTGATGCGTCCCCCACAAGTCCTTCGCCGTCGAATACAAGCGCGTTGTCGAGGCTTCCACCCTTCACGAGGCCGTGCCGCCTAAGATAATCAAGCTCAGACGTGAGTCCGAACGTTCTTGCTTTAGAGATTATATTATAAAAAGTCTCGCGTGTGACATCGTAAGTGACATTTTGTGTGCCGACCGGCGTGCCGGAATAATCTATCACATAACTCACGCAGAGCTTTTCCGACGGGACGGCTGCGAGAAAACGCTTTCCACCGTTCTCCTCGAGCGCTATCGGGGCGGAGAGCGCTCGGCGCGGCGTTTCGCCCGGCGCGTCGGCGAAGCCGGTTTCGTTTATCGCCTCAGCAAACGGAAAGGCGCTGCCGTCCATTATCGGCACTTCGCCGCCTTCGAGGACTATTTCGACGGCCTCGAGCTCCATGCCCGCTATCGCCGCGAGCATGTGCTCGCCGGTCCTTACGGCGACGCCGTTCGGAAGCGAGAAGCCGGTAAGCCGCTGGTCCTCTTCGACTACGGCCTCGACGACGTTGGAGAGCTCGCCCGCTTTGTTGGCGAACCAGATGCCGGGGCGCTCCGACGGCATGAGGCGGACCGCCGTTTTCTCTCCGGAATGGAGGCCGACGCCCGATATTTTTATTTCGTTTTTAAGCGTTTTCATCTTCGAGCCTCTTTTCGAGCGCCGCCATGCGCTTGCCGAGCTCCTTCACGCTCGAGGCCATCTCCGGAAGCTGGCGGACAGCCGCCTGCAGACGAAGCTCCTTCCTGTGGTCCTGGGCAGGGAAGCCAGAGACTATGGAGCCGGCTGGAACGTCGGCCGTCACGCCGCCGCGCCCGCCGACCGTGCAGCCGTCGCCGACCGAAGCGTGGTTCGCCGTGCCGGACTGCGCGGCCATGATGACCCTGTTCCCTATATGGCTGCTGCCGGCTATTCCGGACTGCGCGACTATTATCGTGTAGGCGCCTATCTGGCAGTTGTGGCCTATCTTCACGTGGCTGTCAATCTTCGTGCATTTGCCTATGTAGGTCTCGCCGAAGGTAGCCCGGTCGACCGAGCTGAAGGCGCCGATCTCTACGCCGTCGTCGAGGCGCGCGATGCCTATCTGCGGAATCTTCACCATGCCAGCCTTCGGGTCCGGCAGGAAGCCGAAGCCGTCGCATCCGACCACGGCGTTCGCGTGAAGCACGCAGCCGTCGCCGAGCACGCTGTGGTGGAAGACTACCGCGCCGGGCTCTATTACGCAGTTTTTCCCGATAGTCACGCCGCAGTCGATAAATACGTTCTCCATAATGACTGTGCCGTCGCCGATCGAGGCTCCGGCCTTTATCACGCTTCCCGCGCCGACGGCGACGTTTTCGCCGAGCGTCGCGTCTTTATCGACGAGCGCGCGTTCCGAGACGGTGCGCTCGCGCTCCGGCGCTTCGTCGAAAAATTTCAGCAACGCGATGAGCCCGGCGCGCGGCTCGTCAAGCTCGACGCCGCTCTGCCCTTCCTTGACCCAGCCTTTTTTCGTAAAGAGCACTGGGCATCCAGCGGCGAACTTTTCAAGCTTTTTCTCCCAGAGCGGGGAAATCGCCCCATCCTTCGGCCTTCTCGGGTCGGATATGGAGGATATTTTAATTTCCGGGTCGCCGACCACACTCCCGCCCGTGAGCTCCGCGATCTGTGCAAGAGTTATGACTTTAGCCATGTCGTTCATTCCTCTCCGCGCGCTACAGGTTGCCTATCATTTTCAGGCTCCACCTGTCTTCGTCGCGCTCGTCGTATTCGACTTCAAAAGATATATATTCCGTGGCGCGCCAGCCGAGGGCGCCGTTAAAGACGCCGTCCTCGCGCAGGCGAATCCATGCGTACGGCTTGTGAAGCTCCGCGTCAAGCGACAGCTTTCCCCACCACATTTCGTCCTCGGTATCCCATTCGCCGCCGAGCCAGAGATTGCGCACCATAGGCCGCCAGCGCAGGCCGAAACGCCCGTCGATATCCCAGTCGCGCAGCCCTAGTATCCCCTCTGCGTAGGCCTCCATGTCCAAATCCCGGATGATTTCGACCTTGCGCCCGAGGTGGAGACCCAGCTCCGCGGACTTGTCGGAGGTGCCGGCGTAAATCGTCGCCCAGGCGGCGATTGTGTAGTTGCGGCTCTCTATCCTGACGTTCATGTTGGATATCTGCGAGGCCTGGAACGACGCCTCGGCGGACGAGTTCGAGCGCCGCACCAGCATCTGGTCGTTGATGTAGCCCTCTGTCCACCGCGCCAGGTCCGCCGAATGTTTGGACGCCCACTTGACCGGCAGTCCCACGAGCGGTGCGAGATGTCCCTGAAGGTCGTCGCGGAACTCTCCGTAGAGAAGCGTCGGGAGCGACGTCGACGTGAACGACGGGTTGACCGCGAGGATCATCGGCATCTGCGGGACAAACGAGACAGAAAGCACCGCCTCGGCGTCGCCGCGCGTGACGAGCATCTCGGGCGTCCATCCGGGAAGCCGCTCCTCCGCGAGCGCGTTGATTTTTTCCTGCAGAGCCCTGTCGGACCACGAGAGCGATTCAAGCGGCACTCCCTGAAGAAGCACGGAAATTTCATCCGCAAGCCCCGCCATGTCCTCTTGGAACCATTCAAGCGGCATATCGCGCAGCGACGGCACGGCTACGTCGACGCGCCAGAAAAGCTCCTCGCCCGCGGCGTCGAACTTCACAACCGCGGAGCCGCTCCCGCGCGACAGAGCCGTTATGCGGTACCCGGCAAAAAGCCTTCGAGCCACCGTCTGCAGAATCTCCGCGCGATACGCCGGGCTGCCGGACTGCGGAATACTTTCCGCGACGGCGGTCAGCGTCTGAACGGCAAGCTCCTCCTGCCACTCCTTCAATCCTTCGGCCGTTATAGAAACGGCCCACGCCGGTCCGGAGGCAAGCAAAAATGTTGCGGCAATAAAAATTGCCGCAACTATACTCTTATATGACTTTTTTAGAGACTTAGAAGAGCTCTCCGAAGCCAAAAACAAATCTATCTTCATTACCACTTGCATAGTCGAGGCGCAGGTTGCCGAGTGGGGTGTTGAGTCTTATCCCAACGCCAGGAGAGTCTCCCCAATCATCATCTCCGTAGATTTTCTCTTCACCTGTTCCTGGGTAAGTCCGTCCAGAATCCCATGCCCTACCTATGTCGTAGAAGAATACTAGGCTGAACATCTTCTGGACAGGGATGCGAAGCTCAACATTAGCGAGCACCATGTTGCGTCCGTGGTAGTAGTCGTCATCATAGCCACGTAGAGTCGTGTCTCCGCCAACCTCATAAAGCTCGTCGTACGGCACGTCTCCGCTCGAAGAACCAGCCACTACACGCGCAGCAAGAATGACAGGCTTGCCATCTACGCCGTCAAGGAATGAGGTCTCGAATATATCTTTGAGGAAATTCCCGATCGGATAGTAGAAACGGCCTTCGAACCAGTATTTAACATAGTCATAGCTGACTCCCTCGACGTCTGCCTGTCCGACTTGAACGTTGATGGACTCAATATCACCTTTTTGGTAAGGCAGATACTCATCAAGATTGAAACGACGGAAAGTCGCTGTCGCAGAATAGTAGTCGCCTTCACCTAATTCTTCTTCTCTTATATCTCGTATAATCTCGTTCACGGAATTATAGTGTTGACGCCCTGGATAGTGGTCCCATATAGAGCTATTCTCATCATATCTGAGGTTATCATTTTTTGTATTATGCCAGTCTAACAGCAAATACCAGTTATACTGAGATTCCTCTGCAAATTTCTTACCAAACCCGACAAAGGCACCAAAGCGCTCTCTGTCATACTCAATATATTCCGTATCGTCTTCATAGTAATAAATGTCGTCCCACGCGCGTTTATAAACTCCGACGCGCCAGGCAAAAATCTTGCTGCTCATGTATGGCTGTTCGATTGTGAGCCAATACTCTTCACGGTCGCCCAGCTCAAAGCCAACGCTTAGCCTGTTGCCAGTTCCCCAAATATTTGAGTTCTCGTAGCTCATACCGCCGCCGAAGCCGCTCTGCGTTCCGTAGGCTACGTTGAAGCCGAGACGGCCCGTGCGCGCCTCTTCAACTGTGAGAACTAGGATGACTTCGTCCGGATTCTCACCCGGCTCAAAGTTGACGTTCACGTCGCTGAAGTATCCGAGCCCCTGCAGGCGGTTCAGCGTCAGGCGCAGCTCGTTCGAGTTGAATTTCTCGCCGACCTTGACTCTTATGTAACGCTCTATGATTTTCGTCTTTGTGATTCTGTTTCCCTGAATGACTATCTCGGAGACCTTCGGCTCAAGTATTTCGACCGTAATGATGTCTCCGTCGATCTTTACGTCGCGGACGTTAGCCATTACGTATCCGTCGGCCTGGTATTTTTCTTTGATTCTCTGGAGGTCGTTGCGGAAGAATGTGCGGTTGAAGATCATTCCCGGCTGCGTGAATACGATCTTGCTCAGCTCTTCGCTTGAATAGACAGTGTTGCCTACGAAGCGTATCTCTCCGACCTTCGGGTTTTCCTGGACGAGGAAGGTTACGTTCACGCCGCCCTCAACGTCTGTAACTCTGTAGTCGGTCGCGTTGAAGAAACCGAGTTCGAATATCGCTTCGGCGTCCTTGCGCAGCTTCTCGTCGTCTACGTGCTCGCCGGCTTTCGTCGTTATGACGCTCATAATATGCTCGGACGCCACTTCGCTGTTCCCTTCAAGGCCTATGTTCATTATGACCGGCCCGGCAAGCTCCGCCATAGACGGAGGCTCGGGAAGGGCTTCCTCATGCTGCGGCGTCTGCATGCCGCTCGGAGAAGAGAAGCCGCCGCTGAAAGCTCCTGAAGAGAAGCCGGACGGCATACTGTCTTGGGCATCCGGGCTCCCGTCAGCCGCATACCCCGCCTGCGAGGCCATCATAAGCGCGGCTAAAGAGAGTGCCAGCAATTTGGTTCGCTTCAACACAAAATACCACTCCTTGAAACAAAAAAGTGAATCAGCTTCAAGCCTAATTTATTATCTTTATAGCCGGGGTGTCCCCTCTGAGGCTTTTTTCTCCAATCTGTATCAGCGTCAGCAGCTCTTCCGGCTTGATCCTGTCGGCGCGCTGCGCCGGAGCCTTTTCCGGAACATCGGTAATCTGGCGCTCCACCATCCTCGCCGTCAGCTTGCGCTTTGCTGCGGGCGCTTCTTTCTCCGCCTTGCGAATCGCGACGTTGCTTTCCTTCAGATTAGCGCGAAGCATCTGCAGAAGCTCTTTTTCCTCCGCTGTTACGAGCGTGAATTCTTCGAATTTATTCTCCGCTCCAGTCGGAAGCGCGGCTATATTCTGCGGTTTTCCGCTTTCAACGGCTATCGGAAAGGTGCAGAGGCACACAATCGCCATCGCGATGCCGAAAGAGCGCACGCCGAAGGAAGCGCACGTTCTGAAATTAAACGAACGCTTCGGCTCGACGGATTCCTCCGCCTTCTCCCACAGCTCGTCGCGGACCATGCGAAGCTCCGCCGACAGACAATCCGCCTCGGCAACCGCAGATTTCCACTTTTTATTTTCACAGGCCGCCGTCAGCCGGTCGAGCCATCTTTGAAGTCTTGCTGTTTTGTTAGTCATTTAAGATCATCCCCGGCCGCTTCAGCGGCCTGCGTCTAGGCCTTGGATGCCGCCTGCGAGCCCTCGATGCCGAGCCATGCCTTCAGCTTAGACAGGGCCTTTCTGCGTATCCGGTAAACGTTGCTTACGTCGAGAGACTTCTCCGCCGCAACTTCGTTTGCGACGCGCCCTTCCATGACCAGCGCGTTGATTATATCCGACTCGCGTTCCGAAAGCTGCGAAAGCGCCTTTTCGAGGTCTATCGACCACTCGCTGCGGCTCGATGCGTCGCTGAACGCCGCGCCCTCTTCCTCGCGGCTCTCAAAGGCCGCGTCCTCGACCGGCGTCGGGGCCTTGGCCTCCACGCGCTGCAGGAAATTTATCATTCTGCCGTTGATTTTATAATAGGCGTACGTTGAAAAGCAGATATTCCTACCGGGGTCAAAGGAATCGACGGCGTTGATGAGCGCCAGCATTCCCTCCTGAATCAAGTCCTGGTAGGTGTTGTAGGGAACCTTCAATTTTTTCGCGAGCCAATAGACCATCGGCCTGTTGGCGAGTATGAGTTGTTCTCTCGCTTCGTCGCTTCCGGAGGCGCACTCGGCCCAGAGCTTTGAGTCGTCCCGGCGCGCGCCGGCTTCGTATTCCGTAGTTTTTTTCATGCTATCCCGCCTTTTTGCCCACGCCCACATAACTGCGGGCGGACGAAGGTCTGCACAATTTTTTCTATTTTACCACACGAGGCGCGCATCTGCGCTATGCGAGCGGCAAATCTGCGATTTCATCCTCCGGGACGAGCATGTGCAGCGTATCGTTGAGGAACGACAGTGTGACCTTTCCGTTCTTATCAACGCTGACCGCCGATATGGAACAGTTGTCGATGCGCATTTTCCAGAAGATGTTCGAGCGTGGGATGCCGAGCAGAGGCAGAAAGAGCGCGCGGAACATAGCGCCATGCCCTACGACGACTATACGCTCCTCGTGACGCGACACCAGCTCTTCCGCCGCGCGCGACGCACGCTCGTAAACGGCGTCGGCGGACTCGCCGCCGGGGACGCTTACGTGAAGCTCGTTCCTGCGCCACTTATAAAAAAGCTCCTCGCCGCTGTGTGCCTTTATCTCCGGGACGGTGAGCCCTTCCCACTCTCCGAAGTTTACCTCCGAAATCAGCGGATTCTTTTCTATCCGAAGCCCTGGATGATAGGCGGCGATGCGCCCGGCCGTCTCGAAGGCCCTATCGAGCGGGCTGCATACAACGGCGTCTATATCCAGCTTTGACAAACGAAGCCCCGCGCGCTTTGCCTGCTCCATTCCTTCGGCGCATAGCGGAACGTTCGTAGCTCCCTGATAACGGAACTGATTGTTCCACTCGGTTTTGCCGTGACGGACGAAGTATATCTTCCGCCCGCCATCCGGCGCGCTCAGCCCCGGCGCCTCGTCTATGTCCTTTTTATAATCAACCGTCAATCCTTTGCGCCTCTTTTCAATATTTCACTTATTTTTATAATATCAACCGTTCATTAAGTTGACAATATCCGAGGCGCACGGCGTGAAAAGTTTCATATTCATGTTACGGAAGCGCTAATGCAGGAAGGCAATAAAAAAAGCTCTCCATAACGGAGAGCTGTATATTCTCTGAATGGAGCCAGCGTCCGGACTCGAACCGGAGACCTGCGCATTACGAGTGCGCTGCTCTACCAACTGAGCTACGCTGGCCTCTCTTTGGAGCGGACAACGGGATTCGAACCCGCGACCCTTAGCTTGGGAAGCTAATGCTCTACCAACTGAGCTATGTCCGCGATTCAACGCGGGATATAATATCACATCTTTTGAATTAGCGCCACTGTTTTTTTCAAATTTGACGGCGAATTTTCGTGTTTTTTCTCCGTTAGGCGCGCGGGCCGCGGAAGCGCAGTATGCGCAGCGGGCTGCCGGGTTCCGCGCTGAGGGTCATGTCTCCTGCTCCGGCGGGGACGAAGAACTGCGCCGTTTTTTCGATGCGGTATTCGTGTCCTCCCGCCGCGCAGCTTCCGCGTCCTTCGAGTACGTAGAGGCCGCTGAACGACGGCAGGCCGGGAACGGTAAGGCTGCCTGAGACACGCAGCTCGTCGAGGCGGAACATCGGCGTGTTTTCGTATCCCACCAGCGTCGCCGATTCGCCGGCTTCGCCGGTCTGCACGTTCGACGGCTTGATGAAGTACTTCCGCATTATCTCTTCGCGGCTCGTCTCTTCGTAATGGAACACGTCGAACATTTTGTCAAAGCCGAGCCCCTGATGGCAGAGGAAGTCATCGACGGCGAAGCCGCTCGGCGTCGTCCGCTCAACGCGGATGGTGAAGTCCGTCGGCTCCTGTATCTCTACGAGGAAGCATCCCGCGCCTATAGCGTGCGGCATTCCGCCTTCGATGAGTATTGTGTCGCCGGCTTTGACGTCGAAGCGCTCAAGCGAGTCGAGCATGCCGTCGAGGTCCTGCTTGTCGAAGAGCTCTTTCCAGCGCTCGCGCGTGACGCCGCGCTTGAAGCCGAGGTAGATGCACGGCTTTTCGCCGTTTATTTCGCGCCCGCCGAGGATGTGCCAGCATTCCGTTTTGCCGTGCGGGCTTGAGAAGAGCGCTCGCGCCGTCGGGATGTCTGGGTGCGCCTGTATCGTAAGCCGTTCGGAACTGTCGATGATTTTAACGAGCACGCCGAGGTCGCACTTCTCCCCCGCCGCGTGTCCAGCGCCGAGATATTCCGCGGGATTCGCTTCGATCAGCTCTTTCAGTGCGGTCTGCGTTCCGTATATGTGGCTGAGCCCCTCGTCCGCGACGTCCTCGCGCCCGACGTTTCTTGCGGCGACCACGGACATTATCCATTCCTCAGGAAAATGTCCATCCTCGCCGTTCGTTTTTCCGTGCAGCGCGTCTATCATGCGTCCGCCGAGGTAGGTTCTCCAGACTCTGGGGTTGTCCAGGCGGATGAGAGCTTCTTTGTCTTTCGCAATGTTTTCCACGTTCAACACCTCTCGCTACAGTTTAGCACATCGCCGCCGTGGACGAGAGTGCTGCGCGTCTTTCCGAGATACGAAAAGGGAGCGCCCGCGGCGGACGCTCCCTTGAATTTACTTTTGCGGCAAAAGCTGATGCGTTAGAAGTTGCCGATGCTAGCGACCATAACGGCCTTGATTGTGTGCATGCGGTTCTCGGCTTCGTCGAACTGGCGCGCGTGGCGTGACTCGAAGACGTCTTCGGTCACTTCGTTGCCCTTCACCGCGGGGAGGCAGTGGAGGAAGATGACGTCGTCGTTGCCGGTCGCTTCGATGAGTTCTCTGTTGACCTGGTAGGGCTGGAGCAGGGCCTTGCGCTCGGCGGCCTTCGCCTCTTCGCCCATCGACGCCCAGACGTCGGTGTATATCGCGTCGGCGCCCTTGACGGCGGCCTTCGGGTCGTCGGTGATGGTTATCGTCGCGCCGGACTCGCAGTCCTTCGCGATCTGCTCGCACTCGGCGACGAGCGCGGGATCGGGGAAGAGTTCCTTCGGCGAGCCGACTACGAAGTGCATGCCCATCTTCGCCGCGCCTATCATAAGGGAGTTCGCGACGTTGTTGCGTCCGTCTCCGACGTAGACGAGGCGGATGCCCTTGAGACGTCCAAAGTTCTCGCGAATCGTGAGGAAGTCGGCGAGGACCTGCGTCGGGTGATAGTCGTCGGTGAGGCCGTTCCAGACGGGGACGCCCGCGTACTTCGCGAGGTCTTCGACTACCTTCTGGCTGAATCCGCGGAACTCGATGCCGTCGAACATGCGGCCGAGAACGCGCGCCGTGTCGGCGACGTCTTCCTTGTGGCCGAGCTGGATGTCGTTCTTGCCGAGGTACTCGGGATGTCCGCCTTCGTCGATCGCCGCGACGGTGAAGGCGCAGCGCGTGCGCGTCGAGGGCTTTTCGAAGATGAGCGCAACGTTTTTGCGCTCAAGCAGGTTGCCCTTTATGCCGGCGCGCTTTTTATTCTTGAGGTCGGCGGCAAGGTCGAGGAGATATTCAATCTCCGCCGGCGTATGGTGCTTCAGAGAGATAAGGTGGCGGTTGCGAAGATTCACAGGCATTTGGATTGCTCCCTTCATGAGTTTTGTATTGGTTTGTGGTTCTTATTGCGCTTTTGATTTTTTCGGCGTTCAGCGTACAGGGCCGCGGTTCAGCGGCATCGACATGCAGCGCGGGCCGCCGCGTCCGCGTCCGAGCTCCGGCCCTTCGAGCTCGAGTACCTCTACGCCGTTGTCGCGCAGCAGCTTCGAGGCGTTCTTGTTGCGGTTGTAGGTGACGACCTTGCCCGGGGCCACGGCGAGCGTGTTGCAGCCGTCGTGCCACTGCTCGCGCGCCGTCTCGGCCTCGTCGCGCCCGTCCATGACTATGAGGCGCAGCTTCTCGACTTCGAGCGTTTCTGCGACTGCGCTGCGCCAGTCCTTTTTCTGCTCGAGCTTCATAAGTATTCCCTCGTCGGAATAATCTAGCTGCCATACCTTGAGCGACTCGAGGAGCGGCGGATAGATGCAGAAGGCGTCTTTATCGACCATCGTGAAGACCGTGTCGAGGTGCATGCAGTAGCGCCCGCGCGGTATTTCGAAGGCGAATATGCGCTTTATCGAGGTTTTCGCGGCGAGGTTGCGGCCGATGCGCTGCACCGTGGTCGGAGCGGTGCGCTGCGAGACGCCTATAGCGGCGGCCTTCTCCGAGAGCACGAGTATGTCGCCGCCCTCGGCCTTCTGCGGCCAGACCTCGTCGGGCGCGTCGCCGAAAAGTATGCGCATTCCAGAAAATCTCGGGTGGAAGCGCAGAATATATTTCCAGTAGAGAGGCTCTATTCTGCGCGCCTCGAAGGTCATCTGTCCGAGGATTATGCCGTCGGCGACGGTGATGGCCGGGTCGCGCTGAAAATAGAGGTTCGGTATCGGGTGAATGACGAAGTCGCTGCCGTTCGACACGGAGGCGACGAGGCTCAGCGAACGGCCGCAGACGCCGTTGACCTCTTCTTTCGTCCAGCCCTCTATAAGGTGGTCGGCAAGCTCCTGCGCCGCCATATCCATAAGCACGGGGCGGAATTCGTCGGATATGCGCCGGTCGAGGCATTCGAAGCGGAAGACGTCGTTGATCAGCTCTTCCCTGACCTCGGGACGCGCTATCGCCTCGGCGAGCGTCCTGTTGAAATAGAGAACCTCCGTGCCGTTGGCGCGCAGTATATCCGCAAAGTTGTCGTGCTCGCGCTGCGCCTGTTCGAGCCATAGAAGGTCGTCGAACAGAAGCTCGTCCATGTTGTCGATGGTGAGGCGGTCGATCTCGCGTCCGGGACGGTGAAGCATGACCTGCTTGAGCTGTCCGGTCTCCGAGAATACACTAAACTCAGATTTTTGGTTCATTTTTACTCCTCTTTTAACTTCCGGCATCAGAACGCAAATCTGCGGCGCAAATTGTTACTTTGAGCGAAAAAACTGAATTATCAACGTTGCACACTTATCTTATATTTTTATCGAAGATAAGTCAACACACGAAGACGAAAAGATATTATGAACTTTTTATTTTTACTGGTTTAGAAGCTCCGCGAATTCCCGCGTGACGATTTCCTCAAATTCGTCCATCGAGCCTCGGCAGACGAAGGCGCCTTTTTTGAATACGATGAAGCCGTCGGGGCAGCCCGCCACGCCGAAGTCCGCGCCTGCGGCCTCCTTCGGGCCGTTGACCTCGCAGCCCATGACGGCGACGGTGACGCCGGGCGCTGCCGCCGGCGGCAGCAGCTTTTTCAGCCGCGCGACAAGCTCCGCGACCTCGACGCGGCGGCGTCCGCAGGTCGGGCAGCTCACGAGCTCCCAGCCGCGGCTGCGAAGGCCGAGCGCCGCGAGGATGTTGTAGCCCGTCTCGACCTCTTCTTCGCCCGGCGCGGTGAGGCTGACGCGCAGCGTGTCGCCCGCCCCCTGTGAGAGCATGAGCGCGATGCCCGCCGCGCCCTTAACGACGCCGGAGTTGCCGTTGCCGGCCTCCGTTATGCCGACGTGGAGCGGGAACGGGTATTTGTTCGCGAGCAGGAGGTTCGCGCGCACAGTCTCCGCAACCGACGAAGATTTTGCCGAGATGATGACGTTTGAAAAGTTTTTGTCGAGCAGCAGCCGCAGCTGTTCTTCAACCGCGAGGACGAGCGCCGCGCCGCGGTCGCCGCCGCAGCGTTCGAGCTGCGCGTTGTTGAGAGAGCCGCCGTTCGCGCCGATGCGTATGACGACGCCGTTCGCCTCCGCCGCCGCGACGACTTCGGCGAGCCCGGCCGCATGGCTCATGTTTCCCGGGTTGATGCGCACAGAGGGACAGCCCGCGTCGATTGCCGCGAGCGCGAGCCTGTGGTCGAAGTGTATGTCGGCCATGAGCGTCAGCGGAGATTGCTTCACGAGCGCGGCGAAGGCCGGCGCGAGCGCGATGTCCGGCAGCGCGACGCGCGCGAGCTCGCAGCCCGCGGCGGCGAGCCGCTCCGTCTCACGCAGGCAGGCCGCTAGGTCTGTGAGCCGGCTTTTGAGCATACTCTCGACCCTTACGGGAGCGCCCCCTCCAATCTTCAATCCGTTTATCGTTACCGAGCGAGCGCTTCCCATTTTTATCAGCCTCCGTCGCTGTATCTTTTATAGGTTGGAAAGGAACAGTCTGAAAATATCCTTGCCCGTGACGAGCACAATCAGCGCTATTAGCACGATGAAGCCGCCGTAGTGGATTATCGTCTCGACCTTCTCGGGGACCTTGCGCCGCGTCACCATCTCGATGAGGACGAATACTATGCGTCCTCCGTCGAGCGCCGGAAACGGCAGAAGGTTCAGCAGCCCGAGGTTGAGGTTGATGATGCCGAGGAAGCCTATGAAGGCCCAGAAGCCAGCGGTGAAGGCGTCGCCTGCCATCACGGCTATGCCGACCGGCCCCGTGACGTCGGCCTCTATGCGTCCCGTGACGGTGAGCCACAGGCTTTTAAGTATCGTTACGCTCATGCTCCACGAGTAGCTGAACGACGCGCCGAGCGCCTGGATGAGCGGATATTTCTTATAAACCGGCTGGACGCCGAGCAGGCGTCCGTTGGCTTTTTCGGAGAAAGGAATATTTATTGAAAGCTTCTGTTCCCGGCCGTCGCGCGAAATCACGATTTCAAAGTCGTCGCCGGTCTTGTCTTTGCTCCGGAGTGTTTTCTGTATGTCCACCCATCTTTCGAGCGGCTTGCCGTCGATGCTTTTGATTATGTCGCCGCTTTTCAGCCCCGCCGTGTAGGCCGGGGTGTTCTCCATGATGTTGCCGAGCTGCGGCACGCTCATGTCGTAAGCGCCGTGTCCCGCGAGGTAGAAGGCCGTGAGCAGCCACGCGAGCGCTATGTTCACAAACGCGCCCGCGCCCATTATCAGCATGCGCTCCCAGGGCTTCTTGTTCGCGAGCGAGCGGCTCGGGTCGAAGCCCGGCTCCTTCGGCTCGGAATCGTCGTCGGCGTCCTCGCCTTCGAGCTTCACATATCCGCCTATCGGGAAAGCGCGGAACGAGTACTGAGTTTCACCCTTTTTACGGTGCCACAGCTCCGGCCCCATGCCGAAGGAAAACTCGTGCACGAGCACACCGCGGAAGCGCGCGGCGAGGAAATGGCCGCCCTCGTGCGAGATGACGCATATGCCTATGACTATCAGGAAAGATATCAGACTTATCAACTATTTATGCCTCCGCTAAAATTTTTGCATTTTTCGTCCGCGGCGCGCCGCCCCTCTTCGACGAGCGCGACGGCCTCGTCGAGCGACGACGGAGCGCCGCCGCGGTATTCTTCAAGCACCGACGATATGAGGCGCGCTATGCCGGGATATGAAATTTCTCCGTTCAGGAAATGTTCGACGGCGCTCTCGTCCGCGCCGACGAGCAGCGCCGGATACGCGTCGCCTCTGCGTCCCGCCTCGCGCGCGAGCGCGAAGCAAGGGAAGCGGCTTTCGTCTATTTCGCTGAAATTCAAATCCCATGCGGACGGCTCTACGGGCGCGAAGCCCTTCGCTTCGAGCGGGAGCCTGCGCGGCCACGCTATCGCGGCGGCGGCGGGAAGCCGCATATCAGCCTGCGACAGAAGCAGCTTCGCCGTGCCGTCTATGAACTCGACCACGCCGTGTATCTGCGACTTCGGATGTACGAGCGCGCCGACCTTTTCCGCCGGAAGGCCGAAAAGCTGCATCGCCTCGATACACTCGATACCCTTGTTCATCAGCGTCGCGCTGTCTATCGTTATCTTCGGCCCCATCCTCCAGACGGGGTGGTTCAGCGCTTCGGCAGCCGTGACCTTCTCCATCTGTTCCGCCGTGCAGCTGCGGAACGGGCCGCCCGACGCCGTGAGCCATACGCGCGAGACCTCGGCGTTTTCCGTGTCGCGCAGGCACTGCCATACGGCGCTGTGCTCGCTGTCTATCGGGCGCAGCTGCCCGCGCCGCTTCACGAGCGGCATGACCCACGGGCCGCCGACCACTATGCTTTCTTTATTTGCGAGAGATACGTCTATTCCTCGTTCGAGCGCCGCCTGCAGCGCCTTTATCGCCGTGATGCCCGACGACGCGAAGACCGCATGATCCACGCGCGCGTCGAGGACGATCTCCGTCAGCGCCGCCTCGCCGGTCATACAGACGAAGCCCTCCTCGCGCCACGCCGGGCCGTCCGGCTCGGTGAGGCAGAGGATTTTCGCGCCGTGCCTGCGTCCCAGCGCCGCGAGCTTCTTCGCGTCGCGCCGCGCGGCGAGCGCCGTTATTTCGAAAATATCGGGGAAGCGCGCGCAGATGTCGAGGACCGCGCCGCCGACGCTGCCCGTCGCTCCCGTTATCGCGAGGCGTATCTTTTCAGCCACTTATCCCACCAGCTCGAAGATTACAAAGGCGAGCGTGCCGTTCACGAGTATGCTGTCGAACCTGTCGAGCATGCCGCCGTGTCCTGGGATTATATTCCCCGTGTCCTTGACGCCGGCCTCGCGCTTGAGCACCGACTCTCCGAGGTCGCCGAGCTGTCCGGCGACGCCGCAGAGCAGGCCCAGCAGCAGCAGAGGCAGCGGCGGGAAGGAGAATATCAGCGCAAGCAGGCCGCCACACATGAAGCTCGCGGCAGCGCCGCCTGCGAAGCCCTCCCACGTCTTATGCGGGCTGACCTGGCTGCACAGCGGTGTCTTGCCGAAGTGGCTCCCCGTAAAGTAGGCCGCAACGTCGCAGCACCAGGTGCAGAAGAAGAGCGTGAGCAGGAACATAGCGCCGTGCTCGCGCATGCGTATCAGCATCATGAAGGTCCACGGCAGAACGATATAGACGATGCCGCCGACCGTCGCGCCGACGGAGGCGAGCGCGTCGCTCTCGCCGGAGACCTGGCGGCGCATGACCTCGAGGAACAGCGCGATGAAGGCGACAGCCGATATCGAGCAGAGTATCGCTGTCAGGTCCATGAGCCCCAGCGAGGTGCCGAAGAGGATGAATACCGCGGCTCCCATCACGAGCAGCGGCGAGGAGTGGACGCGCGGCGACTGGAGCTTATAGAACTCCCAGAGCGAGAAGAGCGCCGCGGCCGAGGCGATGACGTCCCAGACGAAGCCTCCGAGTATGACGCCGCCCATTATGGCGAGCACGATAAAGACGCTGCTGAACGCCCGAAGCTGGATGTCGGGGCTCGAATTCAAAAATTCCTTAAGCTTTTCCATAACGCCGCTCCCTTTCGTAATAATCTCCGACCGCGTCGAGAAGGTCCTGCTTGTCGAAATCGGGCCAGTATTTATCGGTGAAATAATATTCGCTGTATGCGCTCTGCCAGAGCCAGAAGTTCGAGAGTCGCAGCTCTCCGCTCGTGCGTATAATCAGATCCGGGTCCGGCACGTCGGGGAGATAGAGATACTTTTGAAGCGTCTCTTCCGTCACCGGCCCCGTCTCTCCCGCCGTGAGCATTTTGTTCACCGCGTCGAGAATTTCGCGCCGTCCGCCGTAGTTGACGCAGGTTATCAGCTGCGTGCCGCGGAACTCCTTCGTCTTCTCCGCGGTCTCGTCGAGTATCGCGACGATGTCCTCCGGCAGCGCCGTCAGCTCTCCCGCGAAGCGCAGCCGCACCTCTTCCTTGCAGAGCTCTTCGAGCTTCGAGCGCAGATAGTAGCGGAAGAGCCCCATGAGGCCGAGCACCTCGCCGCGCGGGCGCTTCCAGTTCTCGGTCGAGAAGGCGTACAGCGAAAGGTATGGAATGCCCAGCTCCTTCGCCGCGCGCACGGTGCGCTCGACGGCCTTGACTCCCGCGTGATGGCCCATCACGCGCGGCAGCCCGCGGGACTTCGCCCAGCGGCCGTTGCCGTCCATTATTATCGCTACGTGTTCGAGTTTCTTCGTCGTTTCCATCTCAGATTTATCCGAACTTAACGGAGTCCAGCGTGCCGGTGCGCTTCACGGCCTCCCACTGGCGCTTTACCTCCTGTATGTCTATCCAGGTCAGATGCTTCGGGCTGCCCTCCTTAGAACTCGCGTTGCGCAGCAGGTAGCTCGGGTGGAACATCGGCATGACAGCCGCGCCGCGCCATTCGAACCAGCGGCCGCGCAGCTTCGTTATGCCCTCCGTCGTCTGGAGCATCCAGCGCGTCGGCGTGTTGCCGAGCAGCACGATCAGCATCGGGTTGATGAGCATTATCTGCGTCTGCAGATGCCGCCCGCACATCACGCTCTCCTCCGGGGTCGGCACGCGGTTTCCCGGCGGCCTGCACTTGACTATGTTCGTTATATAGACCTCTTTGCGGCTGATTCCCGCGGCGTTCAGTATCTGCGTGAGAAGCTGGCCAGCGCGCCCGACGAACGGCAGCCCCTGCTCGTCCTCGTCCGCGCCGGGCCCTTCGCCTATGAACATCAGCTTACTGTCCGGGTCTCCGTCGCCGAATACGACCTTGTGGCGCGTCTCCGCGAGCGGGCAGGCGGTACAGGCGAGGGTGCTTTTCCACGTTTCGTCCCAGAGCGTGCGCTTCACCGCGGCGCGCTCCTCGGGCGACAGCTTCAGAAGAACCTCTCTCTCTTCGCTCATACGACCACCTCCGCGATGACTACGTTGACGCTCTTCACGTCGAGGCCGGTGAAGTAGCGCAGGCTCGCCGCGATGCGCTCCTTGACGAGCGACGCGACGCCGATGAGGTTTTTGTCGCCCACCGTGACTGTGAGCTTGAGGTCAATCGAGAGCGTCTCTTCCTCGCCCGGCGAGGCCTTGACCTCGTTGACCTTGACGACCTGCGAGGTTCGCCCCGCTATGAACGAGGCGAGCTGCTCTATCGCCTCCGTCTCTATATGCACTTCGCCGTAAAAGCTGAACGGCGGGCGGACGATGGTCTTTTCTCCCTCGTGCTTGTCCTTCGACTTCCAGAATACGCGCAGCTGGCCGACGAGCTTGCCGGCGAAATTTTTGCGCACGAGCACGTGCGAGACTGGAATGACGTGCTGCCCCTTGCCGAAGCGCTCGCGCCGCGCCTTTACTATCTCTTCCGGCGTCGCCACGTCCTCTATGTGGACTATCTGCTCCGGCGCGGGAAGGTCGAGCTTTCTCAGAATCTTGAGAGCCATGTTGTCCGAGGTAGCTATGACCATGACGGAGCAGGGCGCGACGGAACGGAAGTAGGAGACGACCTCGCGGCGGTGGTCGTCGAACTCGAAGAGCGCGCGGCGTATCGCGCTTATCTGGTTGCGCTCGGATTTCGCGCTCTTGCCGCAGACAATGCTGCCCTTGTGTATAACGAGGCCGTCGTCGATGATAAAGTCGGCGTTGACGAGCGAGGCTACGAGCTGCGCGCGCTGGCTCTTGCCGGTCCCGGCGGGGCCGACGAATGCAGATGTTTTTACTCCGGGGATGAAAGCGCCGCCCGCCATTTAATCCACCGCCGGCTCCGCTATTTCTATCTCCGCGCCGAGCGAGCGGAACTTCTCGACGAGCCCTTCGTATCCGCGCCACACGTGCTCGAGGCCGCGCACTGTCGTCTTTCCCTCCGCCGCTAGGCCGAGCATGATGAGCGCGGCTCCGGCGCGCAGGTTCGACGAAAGCACATCCGCGCCAGTCAGTTTGCTTACGCCCGTGACGATCGCCACGTTGTCCTGGACTTCTATCTTCGCGCCCATCTTTCTGAATTCGTCAATGTGGAGCAGCCGCGAGTCGAATACGCTCTCGTGTATGACGCTGTTGCCGTTCGCGAGCGTCAGCAGCGCCATCATCTGCGGCTGCGTGTCGGTCGGGAAGCCCGGGTAGGGCAGGGTCTTGACCGTGACGCCCTGGAGCGGCCCCTTCCATTTGGCGGTTATCTCGCCGTTGAAGACGTCGATGTCCGCGCCGGCCTCCTCCATCTTGTTAAGGACCGATTCGAGGAATTCCGGCGCGATGCCGCGCACGGTGACGCAGCCCTTCGTTATGACTCCGGCCATGAGGTAGGTCGCCGCCTCTATGCGGTCGGGGATTATCTCGCCGCTCGCGGAATGCAGCTCGTTCATGCCGGTTATGCGGATTACCTCGGTGCCGTCGCCCTTTATCTGCACGCCCATGAGGCGCAGGATTTCCGCAAGGTTGGAAATCTCCGGCTCTTTCGCCGCGTTTTCTATAAATGTCGTGCCTTCGGCGAGCGACGCCGCCATCATTAAATTCTCAGTCGCGCCGACCGACGGGAAGTCGAGCGTTATCGTAGCGCCCTTGAGCCGTCCCGCCGTCGCGGTCACGGCCCCGCCCTTCAGTTCGATGTCCGCGCCCATTTTCGCGAGCCCCTTGAGGTGGAAGTCGAGCGGGCGGCTTCCGAGGTCGCAGCCTCCGGGCAGCGGCATGACGGCGCGCCCGCATCTCGCCGTGAGCGGGCCGAGGACGAGCGACGATGCGCGCATTTTGCGCACGAGCTCGACGGGAGTCTCGCACTCTATTTCGTCAGGGACGTTTATCGTCATGCAGCCGTTTTCAAATTCCACCTCCGCGCCGAGATGGCGCAGAAGATGGCACATTGTCCGGATGTCGTAAAGGTCGGGCACGCATTCGAGCCTCAGGCTCTGCCCGCGCAGCAGTATCGCTGCGGCCATTACGGGGAGCGCCGCGTTCTTCGCGCCCTGTACGTTTATCGTGCCGGCGAGCGGCCTGCCGCCCGTCAGCGTCATTTCGTCAGCTAGTCTCTTCTCTCCGTGCGTCCCCATTTAATTAAGCAGACTCTCCTTCAGGGTTTCGGCGATTTTCAGCGACGCCGTGCCGTCGCCGAAGGGCTGCGCGGCGCAGCGGCGTTCTATCGCCGGTATCGCCTCCGCGTCTTCAAGCAGCTTCAGCGCGGCTTCTCTTATTCTGTCCCTGTCCACGCCGACCAGCACGCCGCTGCCGTGCTCCACGGCTTCGGGGCGCTCGGTCACTTCGCGCAGGATGAGGACCGGTTTCTTTATCGCGGAGGCCTCCTCCTGCACTCCGCCGCTGTCGCTCAGGATGAATTTCGAACTGTTCATAGCCCAGACGAAGTCAGGGTAGTCAAGCGGGTCGCAGAGTATGACCTTGCCGCGCCCGTCGAGGTGTTTATGTATAATCTCGCGCACGGCGGGATTTTTATGCATCGGTACGACCATCCAGAGCTCGGGATGCGCGTCGAGTATGTCGGTGAGCGCGGAGCAGATTCCTTCAAGCGGCGCGCCCCACGACTCGCGCCTGTGCGCCGTTACGAGCACGAACGGCGCGCCGTCGGGCAGCGCCCGGAGCTCTTCGCAGTCCGGCTTCGTGCGCGCGGCGACGGTGTAGAAAAGCGCGTCGATGACGGTGTTGCCCGTGACGCTTATCGCGCTCTCCGCCATTCCCTCTTTTCTGAGGTTCTCGGCGGCGAGCTCCGTCGGCGCGAAGCCCCAGGCCGCGAACTTGTCGACGAGGACGCGGTTCATCTCCTCCGGGAAGGGCAGGCGCATGTTCCAGCTGCGCAGCCCCGCTTCGACGTGGCCGACCGGTATGCCGCGGTAGAAGGCCGCGAGCCCCGCCGCGAAGGTCGTCGTCGTGTCTCCGTGTACGAGCACGGCGGAGGGCTTCGCCTCGTCGTAGTACTCCCCCGCGCCCGTGAGCACGGAGGCCGTGATGTAGTCGAGCGACTGGCGCTCCTTCATTATATGGAGATTTTTGTCGGCCGTTATCTTGAAGAAGTCGAGCACCTGGTCGAGCATCGCCGCGTGCTGCCCTGTCGCGAGCACGCGCACGTCGAAAGCGTCCTGCTTCTGCAGCGCGATGACGACGGGCGCCATTTTTATGGCCTCGGGACGGGTTCCAACCACGCAGACGATTTTTTTCCTATCCATAGGGAACCTCCGTTGTTTTACAAAAAATTAAAGACCGGCAGCCCCAGCAGCCGCATTCCGCAGCTCAGGAAGACGCCGTGAGCCGCGCCCAAGACGATGAGCACGGCGAACTTCGGCAGTCCCGCGTCCTGGAGCTTGTGATGCGCGTGTCCGCGGTCCGGCTCGAAGGGCGACTTATGCGTCAATATGCGCCGCGTCATCGCGACGAGCGTATCGACGACGGGGACGCCGCCTAAAAATAATAGCACAAAGGCGATATGAAAGAATCCGGTTTCAAAGATATTCGGGAAAATGCTCCACGCGAGCTGCGACGAACATATATAGCCGAGCAGCGTACTGCCGCCGTCGCCGAGGAACGTGCGCGGCTGCGGGAAATTCCAGAGCAGCACGCCGAAGACGAGCCCCGCGAACGGCAGCCATACGCCGCCGCTTCCGACGATGAGCGCGCAGAGCGACGTAATCAGAGTTATCGTGAGGCACAGCCCGTCCATGCCGTCGATGAGGTTGTATGCGTTCGTCGCGCCCGCAATCCATAGAATCAGCAGCGCGCGCTGCCACAGAGGCACGGGCAGAGGCCAGACGACCCACGCCGCCGCCATCAGGTGGAAGATGAGGCGGACGAGCGGCGGCAGCGGGTGCATGTCGTCCATGTAGCCGACGATGAAAATCATCGTCGCGCCCGTCGCGATATACGGGACCTCGACGCCGGGGTTGCCCGTGAAGAGCGCCCAGAGCAGGTAGCCGCTCCACAGCACGAGCCCCGCGCCGCGCGGCATAACGCTGCGGTGCTTCTTCCTGCCTCCGGGGACGTCGAGCAGCCGGAACTTCTCGGCGAGCGCAATCGCCATCGGCGTGCCGACGAGCCCCCAGAGGAAGGTCATAAGCGTAAAAAGGTATACGGGAAACAAGAACGCCTCCGTTTTACTTTGTGCCGAAGAGCCTGTCGCCCGCGTCTCCGAGTCCCGGCACTATGTAGCCGTGGTCGTTGAGGTGGCTGTCGACGGCGGCGACGTAGATGTCGACGTCGGGGTGCTCTTCGTGGAATTTCGCAATGCCCTCGGGCGCGGCGAGCAGAGAGACGAGCGAAACGCGCTTTCCGCCGCGCGCTTTGATGTGGCTGACCGCAGCCGCGGCCGAGCCGCCCGTCGCAAGCATCGGGTCGACGACGAAGATGTCGCGCTCCGATATGTCGGCGGGGAGCTTGCAGTAGTAGTCTACCGGCTTCAGCGTCGCGGGGTCGCGGTAGAGGCCGATGTGTCCGACCTTCGCGTTAGGCACGAGCTTGAGGATGCCCTCGACCATGCCGAGCCCCGCGCGCAGCACAGGGACTATCGCGAGCTTCTTGCCGGAGAGCGTGAAGACGTTCGTCTTAGCGACCGGCGTCTCTATCTCGACCTCCTCGAGCGGCAGGTGGCGCGTCACCTCGTAGACCATGAGGCCGGCCACTTCCTGCACGAGGTCGCGGAAGTCCTTCGACGAGGTCTCCTTGTTGCGCATGAGGCCGAGCTTGTGGCGCACGAGCGGATGGTCGATGACGACGGTGCGTCCGCCGGCGGGGGCAGACTCGATGGCGTTAGAGTTCGCGCTCTCGTAGGCGCTTATCTTCTCGAGCCTGTAGATGTGGCGGCCGCCCTCGAACGGCTCGGCGAGCCACGCCTTGACCATGTCGGCGGCGACGTCGGAGCCGAGCACGCGCGCGCCGAGGACGAGCACGTTCGCGTCGTTGTGGCGGCGGCTCATGACCGCCGTGAAATGGTCGTGGCAGAGCGCCGCGCGGACGCCCTTGACCTTGTTCGCGACGATGCTCATGCCGATGCCGGTGCCGCAGACGAGTATGCCGCGCTCCGCCTTATGGCTTGCGACGGCTTCGGCGGCCATGAAGCCCCAGTCGGGGTAATCGACGCGGACCTCGCCCGACGCCGTGCCGCAGTCTATGACTTCGTGCCCCGCCTCTATAAGAGCGGCCTTGATTTCCTCTTTGAGTTTATAACCGGCGTGGTCTGCGCCCATCGATATTTTCATTTTTATTCCTCCGTCAGAAATTTTATTTTTTACTTTATTATTTCTTCCATTATCTCGCCCGCGAGCGTGTACGGGTCGGCGCGGCGCTCGGAGAGGCTCTGCATCAGTTCGTCGCTCTTCCTCGCCTTCCACGACTTCTCCACTATCGCGGATATCTCGCCGCGCAGTATCGACTCGACCTCCATCTCGAGCTGAGACCAGCGGCGGCGGCGGCCCTCGGCGCTCTCGGCGAGGTACTTCGCGTGCTCCGTGATGATTTCCTTCACGCGGTCGACGCCGGTGTTCTTGTTGGACGAGACGAGCGCGACGGGCGGAACCCACTCGCGTTCGCTGAGCATCTTGAGCATGACCTGGACGTCGGCGGCCACCTTGTCGGCGCCTTCCTTGTCGGCCTTGTTGACGACGAAGACGTCGGCTATCTCCATGATGCCGGCCTTCATTATCTGCACGTCGTCGCCCATTCCCGGCGTGAGGATGAGGCAGACAGTGTCCGCTATCTTCACGATGTCGACCTCGGACTGGCCGACGCCGACCGTCTCGATGATGACCGCGTCGAAGCCGCAGGCGTCGAGTATGAGCGCGGCCTCGTGCGTGCCGCGGCTGACGCCGCCGAGATTTCCGCGCGAGCCCATGCTGCGGATAAAGACGCCCTCCTCGACCGCGTGGTCCTGCATGCGCAGGCGGTCGCCGAGAATAGCGCCGCCCGTGAAGGGGCTCGACGGGTCTATCGCTATTACGCCGACCTTCTTGCCCTCGGCCTTGAACTGCGAGATGAGCCTGTTGACGAAGGTGCTCTTGCCCGCGCCGGGGCTTCCCGTGATTCCGATGACGTGGGCCTTGCCCGTCCTCGGATATATCTTTTTCATAATTTCTTTGGACTCTGGAGATTCTGCCTCCACAAGACTGATAAGGCGGCCGATGGATCTCGGGTCGCCGTCGAAAGCGCGAGTTAGCAGCTTATCCATGGTATCGAACGCTCCCTGTTTTTATTTTGTGAGGTGAAATCATTGCCTTCATTCATGACTGCGCTATTTGAAGAGTATGTCGACGCCGGCGAAGCTGTATATGCCGAGGCCGATCGACGCCGCGAAGGTGAAGCCGAGGACCATGCGCAGGTACGTCACCCACATCGCGCCGCCGGGCCATTTGCCGGAGCGGATGTTGACGACCATGCGCGCGAGGAAGAGCGAGACTCCGAAGAGGGCGAGCGCCACAAACGCCTGAAGGTTTACGGAAGGCACGTCTTTAAGAAAATCGAACAACGAGCTCACCCTTTCGCGGACGAGAAATAAACAAAAGAGAGAGGAAACGTCCCTCTCTCTTACATGATAACGCTTATTTTGCCGAATGTCATGCCTTTCGCGCTATATTGCGGAAAGAATGGATGCGGCGGGGCGCTTTTCCTCGTGTATCTGGCGCAGCGCTGCGACGCAGACCTCGAGCGCGCGCTTGCCGTCCTTGATGCCGACCATCGGCTGGCGTCCGTCGCGCACGCAGGAGACGAAGTGCTGCAGCTCCATCTTGAGCGGCTCGGTCTTCGGGAAGACCGGGTGCTCCATGACCTCGACGATGTTGCCGCCGCTCTGGCGCACGCAGCGCTGCACAGTGATGTCCTGCGCCTCGTAGTTGACCGTGATGTAGCGCTCGGCCTCCGTTATCTCCATCTGGCGCTGGCGCTTTTCCGAGACGCGGCTCACGAGTATCTGCGCTATGGTGCCGTTCGCAAACTGCAGCTGCACGGAGGCGATGTCCTCGTGCGGCGTGCGTATGCAGCTGCCGACCGCCGATATCGAGACGAGGTCGGAATGCACCATCGAGAGGATGATGTCAACGTCGTGTATCATGAGGTCGAGGACGACGCCGACGTCGCTGATGCGCGGCGAGAAGGGGCCCATGCGGCGCGTCTGTATGAAATAAGGGTCTTTGATGAATTCGCGCGCGTGCTGCACCGCGCTGTTGAAGCGCTCGATGTGGCCGACCTGGAGTATCACGTCCTTCTCGACCGCGAGGTTCAGGAGCTTCTCCGCCTCGTCGACGCTCGTCGTCACGGGCTTCTCGACGAGCACGTGTATGCCGTGCTCCATCGCGAGCTTCGCCACTTCGTAATGTCCGACCGTCGGCACGACGATGCTGACGGCGTCCGGATGCGTTTCTTTTATGAGCTTTTCAAAGTCGCCGTAGGCGTTGACGCCGAGAGGCTCGGCTATAGACTGGGCGCGCTCTTCGTTGACGTCGGCGACGCCGACGAGCTGAGCTCCCAAGATCTCCGTATAAACCCTCGCGTGGTGCATTCCGAGATGCCCTACGCCCACGACTCCTACCCGTACTGTGTCCACAATGCTTCACTCCTCGGAACGCGGTTTGCTGCCTATATAATTATTTTCACATATTTTCGCGGTTTGTGGAGCGTCCCGCAAGTAAAAAATTCCTTTTTTCTTCGTCGCCCGCGCGGTACGAATAGAATATTTCGTTTTCGCAGCGCGTGCATCCGCCGAAGCCGAATATATTGTCATCCGGCACGCCGCGCGCCGAAAGCTGCCGCCGTATCTCGCCGCCGATGTCGAAGAATACGAGGCCGTCCTTCTCCTTCGAGCACTCGGGCGAAAATTTCGCGAGAGCCTCGCGCGTCACGGGGTCGTCAGCGCGGCGCGAATAGCAGCACGCGCAGATGTGCGGCCCTATCCACGCCCAGATTTCGCCGCCTGCGCGCCCGCCGCCGAAACGTTCGAGCGCGGCCGCGGATATGTTCAGCAGCGTGCCTTTGAAGCCCGAGTGCAGAATCATCATCCACGACTCGCCGCCTGCCGCGGCTATAACGACTGGCGTGCAGTCCGCGAAGCGCAGGCTCGCAAGCGCGCGGCAGTCCGAGCCGATGAAAACTCCGTCGGCCTCTCTTCTTGCCGGAAGCGCCTCGCGCTCGGACGCCTCTATTATATTTACGCCGTGAACCTGCTGCGGAGCTACGAGCGGGCGTCCGCCGTACTCGGCAGAGAGCGCGGCCCAGACGCGCGCAGGGTCGCCGTTCGCCTCGTCGTTGAGCGGGCCGCGCGCGTAGAGACGCGCGAAGAATTTTCCTTCAAGCTCGCGCGGCATGACGAATTCCAATTCCACGCCGCGCGCCGTGCGGCTCAGACGGAAGCCTTCGTATTCCTTACAGCTCATCGAGATGGGCCTTCACGTATCCCACGAGGAAGAGGCTGCCGCAGCAGACGACGGGCAGCCCTTTGCCCGTCGCTGCGCGTATCGCGTCGAGCGGGTCGCCGTAGGTCCCGGCGACGGAAAGCCCGGCGCGCTCCGCCGTTTCTCTCATCCCAGCGGCGCTCAGCGAGCGTTCGAGCCCCGGCACCTCGGTGCAGTAGATTTCCGCACCGAGCGGGGCGAGCAGCGACAGCGCTCCGCTTATGTCCTTGTCCTTCATCATCGCGAGGACTATCGAAAGGCCGCCTTCATGGAAAATTCCCGCCAGCGTCTCAGAGAGCCGCTTCATCGCGTGCGGGTTGTGTCCTCCGTCTACGATTACCAGCGGCAAGCGGCACACTATCTCCATACGCCCCTGCCACTGCGTCTCCGCAATTCCGCGCTTTATCGTCTCTTCGCAGACGTGCGGGAAACGCTTAGAGAGAAGGCGCGACGCTGCGACGGCCATCGCCGCGTTGTCCGCCTGGAACGAGCCGACGAGCGGCGTGAAATATTCGCGCGAGCCGACGGCGTCAGACAATGTGAAGCGCGTGCCGTCGAGCGAGTAGGCGCGCTCCGTTATCTTGTATTCGCCGCGGAAGATGTGCGGCTCCGCGCCGCAGCGCGCCGCGGCGTCGAGGAACTGCCCGTCGAGCCGTTCGTCGCCAAAGAAGAGCGCGGGCGTTCCTTTGCGCATGACGGCGAATTTCTCCGCCGCTATCTTTTCGAGAGTGTCGCCGAGGAAGTCCGTGTGGTCCATGCCTATAGGCACGACGACGCTGAGCGCGACGTCGGTCAGGATGTTCGACGCGTCGAGCCGTCCGCCCATTCCCGCCTCGAATACGGCGGCGTCGGGCTGCCTGCGCGCGAGTATCATAATCGCGGCGGCCGTTATAAATTCAAAATATGTCGGATGGTTGTCCTTGAAGTAGTCCGTCCTGCGGACTATATCTTCGAGTTCGGAGGCGGCGTCGAGCCACTCCCGCGCCGCCGCGCGTTCGCCGTCTATCACGAGCCGCTCCGAGAAATCTACGAGATGCGGGCTCGTGTAAAGCGCGGCCTTATAGCCCGACGCGCGCAGCACGGAATAAATTCCCGCCGCGGTCGAGCCTTTGCCGTTGGTCCCCACGATGTGGACGATTGGGAACTTTCCCTGCGGCGAGCCGGCCTCGCGCAGAAGGCGCGCAAGACGGGCGAGCCCGGGGCGTATGCCCGGGCTCGCGAGCTGAGCCAGCTTTGATTCGACAAGCTCAAAATTATTTTTTTCGTTCATCGCGTGTTATTCGGAGAGGCTGGCAAGGTTCGCCTTCATTCTCGCGGCCTTCGCTTCGTTGTCCGCGAGCGTGTTCTTCTCCTTTTCTATTACTTCCGCGGGCGCGCGCTCGACGAACTTCTCGTTCGCGAGCTTCGCATTGCTTTTCTCGATGTCCTTTTCGAGCTTTGCGAGGTCGTTCCTGAGGCGCTGCATCTCCTTCTCGACGTCGAGCAGCTCGCCGACCGGCAGATATATCTGCGCGCCGTCGAGCACGGAGGCGAGGCTCTTCTCGGGCTTTCCGTCGCCTTCGCCCGCGAAGGTCACGGTCTCGACCTTCGTCAGGAGCTTCAGCTGCTTCTCGCATTCCTTGAGCAGCGCGAGCTTAGCCGCGTCGTGGACGGCGAGCGTGACTCCGGGAATCGTCTGCTGCGGGGCGATGCGCGCCTCGGCTCTGAGGTTGCGGACCGCGCGTATCGTCTCCTGCACGAAGTTCATGTCTGCGATGACCTTTTCGTCTATCTCCGCGAGCCTCGGCTTCGGCCATCCGCTGCGCATGATGAAGTCGGTGCCGAACGGGAAGGCGTGCCACAGCTCTTCGGTCACGAACGGGATGATCGGGTGCATGAGCTTGAGGACGTCCTCGAACACCGCAAGCATGACGGCCTGCACCGTCTTTCTGCGCGCTTCGCCCTCTTCGCCGCGCAGCGCGGGCTTTGCAAGCTCGATGTACCAGTCGCAGAGCTCGCTCCACGTGAAGTCGTACATGAGGCGCGCCGCCTCGCCGAAGAAGTATCCGTCAAGCAGCCGCGTCATCTCCGCTGAGACCTGCGAGATGCGGTTAAGTATCCATTTATCCTGGAGCTGAAGCTCGTTCTCGTCTATCCTCTGACCGGCTTCCGCGTCTTCGAGATTCATGAGCGCAAAGCGGCTCGCGTTCCAGAGCTTGTTCATGAAGAGGCGGTAGGTCGAAATTCTCTCGGTCGAGAGGAATATGTCGCGCCCCTGCACCGTGAGCGCCGCGAGCGTGAGGCGCAGCGCGTCCGCGCCGTAGTCCTTGACTATCGTGAGCGGGTCGATGACGTTGCCGCGCGACTTGCTCATCTTCTGTCCCTTTTCGTCGCGGACGAGCGCGTGGATGTAGACGTCGCGGAACGGAACTTCGTGCTTCGCTTCGAGGCCGAACATTATCATGCGCGCGACCCAGAAGAAGATTATGTCAAAGCCGGTTACGAGCACCGAGGTCGGGTAGAACTTGCGCAGCGTCTCCGTATCGTCGGGCCAGCCCATCGTCGAGAAGGGCCAGAGTCCGCTCGAGAACCACGTGTCGAGCACGTCCTCGTCCTGATGCAGATGCGTGCTTCCGCACTTCGGGCATTTCTCCGGCGCGGTCTCCTCAACTATGACCTCGCCGCACTCCTCGCAGTACCACGCCGGGATGCGGTGGCCCCACCAGAGCTGGCGCGAGATGCACCAGTCGCGTATGTTCTCCATCCACTGATAGTAGACGTTCGTCCACTGCTCGGGAATGAACTTTATCTTTCCGGCCTGTACCGAGGCGACGCCCGCGTCGGCAAGCGTGCGCGTGCGGACGAACCACTGCTCGGAGAGGTACGGCTCCACGACGGTGTGGCAGCGGTAACAGTGTCCGACGGAGTGGCGGAGGTCCTTGACGGAGAGCAGCGCGCCCTCTTTTTCAAGGTCGGCGGCGACGGCGTCGCGCGCGGCGAAGCGGTCCATTCCGGCGTACTTGCCGGCGTTCTCGTTCATTATGCCGCGTCCGTCGATGACCTGTATTTGTTCAAGGTTGTGGCGCTGGCCGACGAGGAAGTCGTTCGGGTCGTGCGCCGGCGTAATCTTGACGCAGCCGGAGCCGAACTCCGGGTCGACCATGTTGTCCTCAATGACCGGGATGACGCGGCCGACGAGCGGCACGACGACCTTCTTGCCGATGAGGTGGCGGTTCTTTTCGTCGCGCGGGTGTATCGCTATCGCGCTGTCGCCGAGGATGGTCTCGGGACGCGTCGTCATGACGACGACCGCTCCGTCGGAGCCGTCCGCGAACTTATAGGCGACCTCGTAGAACTTGCCGTCCTCGTCCTCGTGCTCGACTTCGAGGTCGGAGAGCGCCGTCTGGCAGCGCGGGCACCAGTTTATGAGATATTTGCCGCGGTAGATGAGCCCTTTCTTGTAGAGCTGGACGAATATCTTGCGCACAGCGCGCGAGAGCCCCTCGTCCATCGTGAAGCGCTCGCGGCTCCAGTCGCACGACGCGCCGAGCTTCTTGAGCTGGTTGATTATCGTGCTGCCGTAGAGCTCTTTCCACTCCCAGACCTTTTTGACGAATTCCTCGCGTCCGAGGTCGTGGCGCGAGATTCCTTCCTTCGCAAGCGAACGCTCGACGACGTTCTGCGTCGCGATTCCGGCGTGGTCCGTGCCGGGGAGCCAGAGAACCTCGTAGCCCTGCATCCTCTTCGTGCGGCTCAGTATATCCTGGAGCGTGTTGTCCAAAGCGTGGCCGACGTGCAGCGAACCAGTGACGTTCGGCGGCGGGATGACTATCGAAAATGCCGGCCTCGGCGACGAAGCGTCGGCCTTGAAGAGCCCGTTCTCAACCCACTGGGAGTACCATTTGTCCTCAATGGGCGCGGGGTCGTAACTCTTGCCCAACTGCGTTCTCTCGGAATCCATCCGTGTTCCTCCTCAACAGACGCGCCTGGTGGCCGCGTCATTTCTATTCACATTCCCGACAGCCGGCCGTTCCGGAACATCGGGATGCGTATGCGTAAGTTACTCGCCGCGCGCGGCCTCGAGAGCGTCGAGCCGCTCCATCTCGCTCAGGATGTCCGTTATCCCTTCGCGCAGCTTCTCCATCTCCGCGTTGTTGATTCCCGAGGTGATGAAGGGCGGCAGCACGGAGTCAAGGCCTCCGCGCATTATCGTATTATACTGCCCCTTGCGGCGGCCCGGCGATATTTTGTCGCCTTTCGTGAAGACGACGAGCCGCGGCATATCCATGCGGTCGAGCCACGCGATCAGCTCTTCGTCGTTCGCGAGCGGTCCGTGGCGGAAATCTATCAGATGCACGACGTAGGAGATTTTGCGCTCCGCATTGAAGTATTCCTCTATAAATTTCCACCAGCTGCGGCGTTCGTCCATTCCGCGCGCGGCGTAGCCGTAGCCCGGAAGGTCGACGAGCGAGAATTTTCGCTCGCCGCAGTCGACGTTGTAGAAGTTTATGCTGCGCGTCTTGCCCGGCTTCGAGCTGACCTTCGCTATCTTCCTGCCGAGCAGCGCGTTGATGAGCGTCGACTTCCCGACATTCGAGCGGCCTACGAAAGCTATCTCCGGCCTCTCGGGCGGAGGCAGCTGGCCTTTGTTGAACGCCGTACAGAAAAGCTCCGACTTCCAGTGCGCCATAGCGTTACTCGCCCGGCCTCAGCGCGAGCTCGAAAACCTTCGTGACGTTCGAGACGTAATGGAGCTTCATGCCCTTCAGCACCCACGGGCTCAGCTCCGCCGCGTCGGGCTTGTTGTCGTCGGGCAGTATTACGTCTCTGATGCCAAGGCGTTTTGCCGCAAGTATCTTCTCGCGGACGCCGCCTATCGGCAGTACGTTGCCGTGCAGCGTCATCTCGCCGGTCATCGCGTATTCGGTGTTTATCGAACGCCCAGTGAGCGACGAGCAGAGCGAGAGCGCGAGCGTAATTCCCGCAGACGGGCCGTCCTTCGGCACAGCGCCCGCGGGGACGTGTATCTGTATGTCCTTCTTGTTCCATTCGAAGTTCGCAAGGCCGTAGCGCTCGGCGTTGGAGCGCAGGTAGGCGAGCGCCGTGACCGCCGACTCCTGCATGATGTCGCCGAGGTTGCCCGTATAGGCGACCTTGCCCGCGCCGTCCATGACGGCCGACTCTATCAGTATCACGTCGCCGCCTGCCTCGGTCCATGCGAGGCCGATGGCCGTGCCGACCGAGCCGCCCTTCGGTATCTTCGTCGCGTAGAGCTTCGGAGCGCCGAGAAGAAGGTGGAGCTTCTCCTTCGTTATCTGGCCTTTAATCTCTTCGCCCTCGCCGGCGAGCGAGGCCGTCACCTTGCGCGCAGCCTTTGCAAGCTGACGGTCGAGGCCGCGCACTCCGGCCTCCATCGTGTACGAAGAAATTATCTCTTTTATCGCTGCGTCCGTGACTGAGAACTCTTCGGACGAAAGGCCGTGCTCCTTCAGGATGCGCGGGATGAGGTGCTTCTTCGCGATTTTCAGCTTCTCCTCCATCACGTAGCCCGGGAGCGAAATTACCTCCATGCGGTCGAGCAGCGGCCGCGGTATCGTAGCGGTCGAGTTGGCCGTCGTGATGAACATCACCCTGCTTAGGTCGAAGGGGACCTCGAGGAAGTTGTCGGTGAAGTTTTTATTCTGTTCTGGGTCGAGCACCTCGAGCAGCGCAGACGCGGGGTCGCCGCGATAATCCGAGGCGAGCTTGTCGATCTCGTCCATGAGTATGAGCGGATTGTTCGTCCCGCACTGTTTGAGCTTGTGGATGATGCGTCCGGGAAGAGCGCCGACGTAGGTGCGGCGGTGTCCGCGTATCTCCGCCTCGTCGTGCATGCCCCCGAGCGAAATGTTTACAAACTTGCGCCCCATCGCGCGCGCAATGGATTTTCCGAGCGATGTCTTGCCCACGCCGGGCGGGCCGACGAAGCAGATGACCTGTGCGCGCATATCGTCTCCCGCGCGTTTTTTGACGGCGAGAAATTCGAGTATGCGCTCCTTTACGTCTTCGAGTCCGTAGTGGTCTTCGTCGAGGACCTTGCGCGCGTTCGCGATGTCGAGGTTGTCCTCCGTCGAGACGTTCCACGGAAGCTCCGTCAGCGTCTCTATGTAGTTCCGCGCGACGGCGGCCTCGGGCGAAAGCGGCGGCAGCTTGCAGAAGCGGCCTATCTCCTTGTTGACCTTCTGCAAAATATCCTCGGGCATCCCGGATTTGGCCGCGGCTTCTCTCAGCTCGTCGGCCTCCGAGGTCGGGCTTTCTTCGCCGAGCTCGTCGTTGATCACCTTGAGCTGCTCGCGCAGGTAATAGTTGTGCTGGTCGCGGTCGATTTCGGAGCGGACCTTTTCTTCGAGGTCGCGCTCAAAGCCGAGCAGTTCGTTCTCATTCACGAGCATTTTCATCAAAAGATTAAGCCTGTCTTCGGCGTCGACCGTTTCGAGAATTTTCTGTTTGTCAGTGATGTCGAAGTTCCCGTGCGAGGCTATGATGTCGCAGAGCACCTCTGGGTCGTCGATGTCGCGCACGGAGCGCGCTATCTCCTCCGGGAGCTTCGGGTCGAGGCGCACGTTTTCCTCAAATCCGCGCAGGACGGCGCGCATCAGCGCGCGCAGCTCCGTCGAAACAGCCGGACGTTCCGAGTCCAAAATAACGACGGACGCGAGCATGAAGGAGTCGTTGGACGCCATTTTCTTGACCTCGGCACGGCGTCCGCCCTCGACGACGACCTTGAGCGTGCCGTCCGGCAGGCGGACGTTCTGTAGCATCTTGCAGACCGTGCCGACCTTATAAAGCCCCTCCGGCTGGAGCGTGTCGCTGTACGGACGCTTCTCCGAGACGATGAAGAGCGTGCGGTCGCGGTCGGCCGCCTCTTCGACGGCGCGGATGGACTTCGGCCTGCTTATGAAAAGCGGTGAAACTATGCCGGGGAATATGACGAGATCCCGAATCGGGATCACGGGATAGACAAGCGTCTTACTCTGCTCCGCCATCGTTCGCTCCGTCCGTTTCCGCAAGCGGCTGCGCGTTTCCTTCGACGGCGTCCTTCGTCACCGTCAGCTTTGTGACGTGCGAATGCTTGCTCGGTATCTCATACTGCAGGTCGAGCATAAGCTTTTCAAGAATCGTGCGCAGGCCGCGCGCGCCTGTGTTAAGCTTGAGCGCCTTCTGCGCTATCGTCCTCGCGGCTTCGTCGGTGAATTCGAGGTCGATGCCCTCGAGCTTGAACAGCTTCTTGTACTGCTTCAGCGGGGCGTTCTTCGGCTCCTGGAGTATCTGCACGAGCGCGTCCTCGGTGAGCGACTCGAGCGCTACGAGCACGGGCAGACGCCCGATGAATTCGGGGATGAAGCCGTATGCGCGCAGGTCGTCCGGCTCGAGCTTCTTCAGCAGCTCCGTCGGGTTGTGCTTGTTGACGTTGGAATTTATGTCGCCGCCGAAGCCGAGCTGCTTCTCGTTCACGCGGTGCGAGATTATCTTCTCGAGGCCGTCGAAGGCTCCGCCGCAGATGAACAGGATATTGCTCGTGTCGATCGGTATCATCTCCTGGCTCGGGTGCTTGCGCCCGCCCTTCGGCGGAATGTTCGCGACGGTGCCCTCGATTATCTTGAGCAGCGCCTGCTGGACGCCCTCGCCGGAGACGTCGCGCGTTATCGAGGTCGACTCGGATTTGCGCGCGATTTTGTCTATTTCGTCTATGTATATAATTCCGCGCTCCGCGGACTGAATGTCGAAATCGGCGGCTTGGAGCAGACGGAGCAGAATGTTCTCGACGTCTTCGCCGACGTAGCCCGCCTCCGTAAGCGTGGTCGCGTCGGTCATGGCGAACGGGACGTGCAGCATCTTCGCAAGCGTCTGCGCGAGCAGCGTCTTTCCGCTGCCCGTCGGGCCGACGAGCAGGACGTTGTTCTTCGGAAGCTCCACATCGTCGTCGTCCGAGGCCGGGTTCAGCAGCCTCTTGTAGTGGTTGTAGACCGCGACGGAAAGGACCTTCTTCGCCTGCGCCTGCCCTATGACGTACTGGTCGAGAAATTCCTTTATCTCGACGGGCTTGGGCAGTTCCTCCATCGCCGGAAGCGAGACATAATCATATTTTTCGGCCTGCCGGCGTCCCTTTGAAGGCATATCCGGCTGCGGGCGGTCGCCCCTCAGCATTATGCTGCATATATGCACGCAGTCTGAGCAGATAAAAACGTTGGGAAGCTGGCCGGAAAAGAGCTTCGGCACTTCGTCCTGCGACTTTCCGCAGAACGAGCAATAATTCTTTTTTCTGTCTTTGAATATATTTCCGTTCTCGTACATGCGAACTGGCACCTCGCAATAAAACGAGGGGACCCCGTACGGAATCCCCCCGTCAGACTGTGTCCTAGCGTTTTTCGATTATCTTATCGACGATCCCGTACTGCTGAGCTTCTTCGGCTGACATATAGAAATCTCTGTCCGTGTCCGCCTCTATTTTCTCAAGCGGCCGGCCTGTATGCTTCGCGAGTATCTCGTTCAGCTTCGCCCTCGTCTTGAGAATTTCCTTGGCGTGTATCTCTATGTCCGAAGCCTGCCCCTGCATTCCGCCCATCGGCTGATGGATCATTATGCGCGAGTTGGGAAGAGCAATGCGCTTGCCCTCGGCTCCCGCCGTGAGGAGCACCGCCCCCATGCTCGCGGCCATGCCGATGCATATCGTCGAAACGTCGGGCTTGATATACTGCATTGTGTCGTATATCGCGAGCCCCGCCGTAACCGAACCTCCGGGACTGTTTATATAAATTGAGATGTCTTTGTCGGGGTCTTCGCTCTCCAGGAAGAGAAGCTGCGCCACGACTAAATTAGCCACCGTGTCGTCGATAGCCGTGCCCAGGAATATTATCCTGTCTTTCAGGAGACGGCTGTAGATATCGTAGGAACGTTCGCCTCTCCCTGACTGCTCAACTACTATAGGCACGTAATAGGACATTATAATATTCCTCCTTCTCTGCAAAGTTGTGTGCGGACGCTATTCCGCTTCCTTCTCCGCGGGAGCGTCCTTCTTCTCGGGGACGTCCACGCTCTTCACCGCTTTGGCGATGAAGTCTATCGTCTTGCGCGCGCGGAGTCTCTCGGCTATATCGTAGAGCCTGTTGCGGTCTCCGTAGATGTATTCCTGAAGCTTCTGCGGCTCGACGCCGGACATGAGCGCGAGCGAGTTGATCTCCTGCTTCAGCTCGTCGGGGGTCCAGTTGATGTCGTTCTCGTCGGCTATCGCCTCGAGGACGAGCGAGCGCTTCACTATCTTTCTCGCCGCGGAGTCGAGTTCGGCTTCGTAGGAATCCTTGTCCATGCCGCTCTTCGCGAAGAAGTCTTCCATGGTCATGTCGTTTTCGCGCTTGATGCGCTCGGCCTGCTGCTCTCTCATGGCGTCCTTCTGGCGCTCTATCATCTTCTCAGGAATCTCGACTTCTGAGAGCTCGACGGCCTTCTCTACCGCGGAGTCCTTGAGGCTAGACTCGCTCTGACGCTCCGCGGAGGTCTCGAGCTGCTTTCTGATGCTCGCCTTGAACTCGTCGACGGTCTTATGCGCGTTGTGCGTAATCTCGGCAGCGAGCTCGTCGGTCAGCTCGGGCGTGTTCTTCTTCATTATGCCGAGGACCTCTATCTCGTAGCGGCTCTTTACGGCCTTCGCCTTCTTGGCCTCTTCGCCTTCGTTCGGAAGCTCTATCGAAGCTTTCTCGCCGGGGTTCTTTCCGATAAGGGCTTCGGCGACCTCGGGACGTATAGTGTCGGAGCCGAGGAATACCTCGGTCTTCATACCATCCTGTTCCTTCTTTTCCTCGCCGTCTTCGTAGGTCACATAGGTATCGTATTTGACGGAGGCATAGTCGTCTTTCGTGAGCGGACGCTCCTCATAGGTCGGGACGATTTCGGCGCGCGAGTCGAGTATACCAGCGACTCTCTCGTCGACCATCGCATCGGTCACTTCGTATATGGTCTTCTCGGCCTCTATCTCGGCGAGTTCGGGAAGAGTGACTTCCGGCGACACTTCGAACTTGACGGTGAACTCATAGGGCTCGTTTTCTTTCAGCGGCTCCGGCTTGAGATCGGGATCCGCGATGAGCTTGAGCTCGAACTCTTCGACCATGTTGTCTATCGCATCGCCGAGCAGCTTCTCAAGGGTCTCGGCGCAGGCCGCGTCCTTCGGGAAGTAAAGCTCGAGCATTCTGCGGGGCACCTTACCCTTGCGGAAACCTTTGATGTTGGCTTTCTTCGATATATCCTTATATGTATTTTCTATCGCTTTGTTTACCTCTTCTGCCGTGAACTGGGCCTTGGCCTCCACAACATTTTTTTCCTGCGATAAAATCTCGGTCTTCAATTTATTTTCCCCTTTCCAAATATTACGACTGCCATAGCATAACCACCGCATTGTACCATAACAGCGCGCATTATACACTATGCGCCAGGAAAAATATTTTCCGGCGCATAAAAAATGCGAGGCTCGGTAAACCCCGCAAGAATTGCTTGATTCTGGTCGGGATGGTCGGATTCGAACCGACGACCCCCTGCTCCCAAAGCAGGTGCGCTAACCAGACTGCGCTACATCCCGAGACTATGAGATTATACCATGACTTTGCGGATATTAAAGAGGAAGAAGCTTATTTTGTCCTCCGCGCGTCAATCCGCCGTTCCGCTCTTCACGTCGTCTAGCTGGGCGATGAGCGTCGCGGCGAAGAGGACGGCGCAGCCGGTCAGCTCGCGCGCCGAGAGCACCTCGCCGAAGACGAGGTAGCCGAAAATCGCCGCGAACACGGATTCGGTGCTCATTATGATGCATGTCGCCAGCGGCTGGACGTAGCGCTGCGCCGACATCTGGAAGGTGTAGGCTACGCATGTGCAGACGAGGCCTGCGTAGACGATGGGAGGCCACGAGGCTGCGACGGAGGCGATGTCGGGGCGCTCGAATATCAGTGCGCCTGTCGTGGCGAGCAGCGCCACGGTGCCGAACTGCACTGCGGATAGCTTCACGGGGTCGCTCTTTCTCGAGAATACCGAGCAGGCCATGATGTGCGCCGCCCAGAAGAAGGCGCTGAGGAAGATGAGAAGGTCGCCGCGTCCTACAGTGAAGCCGTCTTTTATCGAGAGCAGGTAGAGGCCGCCCATGCTCATGAAGATGGCGAAGACTGCGGTCTTTGACGGAATTTTGCCGGCGAAGACGCCGTAGAGCGGGACGATGACGATGAAGGTGTCGGTGATGAAGGCCGCCTTCCCCGCCGTCGTTCCCTGCATTCCAGCAAGCTGGAGCACGGAGCCGGAGAAGAGCGCGAGGCCGCATATCGCGCCGTGGCGGAGTATTTTCATTCTTTCGGCGCGTTTTTCCTCCGGCGTGCGTTCGCCGCGCGCTTCATCAAAGCCGCCGCGTTTCCCCATCAGCGCGAGCATCAGCGAGAGCGCCGCGACGCTCACGACGTAGCGGCTCGCGCAGAAGGTCAGCGGCCCAATCTCCTGCATCCCGAGTATCTGGGCTATGTAGGACGTGCCCCATATTAGCGCGCAGGAGACCAGCATGGCGGTCGAAACGGCGCGTCTTTTAAGCATTGCGAAATCCTCCCGAGTCCTCAGAGCCGCGCCGGAGAGCGACGGGCCGTGCGGCTCAGTTGTCTTCGACGAGCTTTATCTCTTTAGCGGAAAGATTATATAGTTTGTAGACGGCCCTGTCGAGCGACTTCTCCGTCTCCGCCGTCTCGGAGGAAATTTTTTTGTATTTCCCCGGCGGATTCTGCGCGTAGAACGTTGAGAGCTTTCTGCCCGCGGCCTCTATCTCTTCCTTGAGCGCACGCTGAGATGCGTTTTCGAGGTTGACGCGGCGCACGGGAAGAGCCGAGAGAGCGGAGGTGCGCAGCTCGAAATATCCGTTGAGCAGCTCGGGCGAGCGCGCGCGGAAGGCGTAGTCCATGAGCTTGGAGTTGAGCAGCGCGAGCAGGAACCAGTCGCAGCCCTCTATGACGCAGCATTTGTCGTTGACGTAGGCCGCGCCCTCTGAAGCCGCGGCGGAGAGGCGTTTCGTGATGACGGGCAGGATTATCTTGCCGCGCTCAAAAACGCCGTAGTATTTGCACGGGCGCAGCTCCCACCAGTAGTCGCCCTTGTCGCGGCGCTTCGCGGCCCTGCGCTCGAACGGAGCGAGGCGCGATGCGACGAGCGGGTGGGCAGCGGCGAACCAGCGATCCGGCTCTTCGAGCTCACGGCGGCGGTCGGTGTATCCCTTCGGCATGAAGATGAGCCGCTTCTTCGCCTGCGGCAGATAGTAGCGCTTCACCTCGCGCCCCGTGTAGAAGGGGACGAGCATGGAGGCCGAGGCCGGCTCCCTCGCCGCTATCTCCTCAGCCTCCGCCGCATCGAGGACGAAGGCCTCGTTGAGGCCCGTCAGCACTCCGCGGTAGACGCCGCCGGCGCACGAGGCGAGCGGTATGCTTTTTTCGTAAATTTTTTCTTCAAGGCTTTTTTTATCGCCCTCGGTGAAGTTCCACGGCGCTTCGCCTAGCTCTTCCGCGCCGCGCACATACGGCTGCACGGAGGCTCGGCCGCGCGGCAGCCCGTTCCACGCGCCTTCGGCCTCTATGACGAGAACCGGCTCGTCTTGTACGGCCTCTTTATAAAACGAGAGCACGCAGAGCGGCATCGCGGAGCCCGTTATCTGCGGCGCGCTGCCGAGATCCGCGACCATGCGCGGCGGGCGCAGCGCAAAGAAGCGGCGCAGCCCCTCGCCGTAGCGCGACTTCATCCATTTGTTGGAGACGAGCATGACGGCGCTTCCGCCCTGGGAGAGCATTGCGGCCGCCTTCTCCACGTAATAGCAGTACAGGTCCGCGCCGAACTGCGACGAGGCGTAGCCGCCGAGCAGCGGCTTTATGGACGAGAAGTGCTCGCCGCGGACGTGCGGAGGCTTTGAGATTATCAGGTCGAATTCCTCGCCGTCCATGACGCCGTCGACGAGGACGCTGCCCCACGCGAAATGTCCGTCAGCGGGCGCTGCTCCGTATTTCAGCATGAGCGCGGCGCGCAGCGCGTCGAGCGCAGCGGCGGAGCAGTCCGTGGCGCAAAGGCCGTTTGCGACGAATTCCGCCGCGAACCTCACGTGGCTCCGCCCCGCGGCGCCGAGGTATTTGTTGAGCTTTACGCGCGCCTCCGCAAGCTTTTCGACGAAGGCGAGCGCTATCTTCCCGTCCGACGCCGCTACGTCGCAGAAGCGCATCGAGGCGAGCGCCTCGTCTATCTGCGCCGCGTGCAGCCGCACGAGGCTGTCGTCGAAGAGTATCCTGTCGTCCGCGACGTAGCCGTCGAGCGCGGCTTCGCTGAGGCCGCAGCTTTTGTGGATGTACATCTTGAGCCCCTCGGCGCAGATGAAATCCATGAGCTCGCGCGGAACTTCGACGCTTTTGACGGGCGACGAGACTGCGAGCGCGACGAGGCCGCACCGCTCTCCCGCGGGCGGCACGCATGCGAGTACGCCGCCGCAGCCGTCCGACGCCGCGCAGGCCTCGACGAAGCGGACGACGCTTTCTTCCTTTTCCGGCGTCAACTCCGCGCCTGGGCAGAGCTTCACGACGGCGACGTCTATTCTGCCGCCGCCCATGAGCGGCGTGTGGCTTGCGATTATTTTGTAAGACGAGACGAGGTTTTTGAATCCGCGCGGGATGTGGCGGCCGGAGCGTATCCGTCCGTCCCCGGCGGAGACGTTGGAAAAGACGGAGCGCGCCAACGAGAGAAATTTTTCAGCGTCGAAGCCGGCTTCGCACGGCGCGCTGTACAACAGGGACGGAGTTCCCTTCGGCATATCAGACACCACCCGCTCGCAGTATTCGTGCCTTTAAGTATAAGGCATAGCGCGCTAAAAATATATCCCGTTTTGCGCGGCGGGCGAATTTATGAGAAAAAGCCGGAGCGCGAAGCCCCGGCCTTCAATATTTTACAGAAGCAGCTCCGCGACCTGGACGGCGTTGAGCGCAGCTCCCTTTCTCAAATTGTCGCCGACGACCCACATCGCGAGCGCGTTGTCGAGCCCCGTGTCGCGGCGGATGCGTCCGACGCAGACGGCGTCCGTGCCCGCCACGTCGAGCGGCAGCGGATACTCCGCAGACTTCGGATCGTCGCGCACGACGACGCCGGGAGCCTTCGAGAGCACGGCGCGCGCCTCGTCGGGCGTGATTGGGCGCTCGAACTGCGCCGTCACGCTCTCGCCGTGGCAGCGGAATATCGGCACGCGCACCGTGATGCCGCTGACGCGCAGCTCCGGCAGGTGCATTATCTTGCGCGACTCGTTGACCATCTTCCACTCTTCCTCGGAGATTCCCTCGCCGTCGAAGGGGCCGATGTGCGGCAGCAGGTTGAAGGCTATGCCGTGCGGATAGACCTTCTCGTCGTAGCCTTCGCCCGCGAGCGCGGCCTTCGAACCGTCGCGCAGAGATTCTATCGCGGCCTTGCCCGTGCCCGCCACAGACTGGTATGTGCTGATGTTTATATATTTGAGCCCCGCCGCCTTGTGAAGCGGATAGAGCACGACGACGGCCTGTATCGTGGAGCAGTTCGGGTTCGCTATGATTCCCTTTTTCTCCGCGAGCTTTACGTCGCCGGGGTTGATTTCGGGCACTATCAGCGGGACTTCGGGGTCCATGCGCCACGCGGAGCTGTTGTCGACGACCGTCGCTCCGCTGGCGGCAGCGACCGGAGCCCAGCGTTTGGAGGTTTTTCCGCCCGCCGAGAAGAGCGCTATGTCCACGTCCTTGAAGGAGTCTTCTTTGACGGCGCGCACTGTGACCTCTTCGCCGCGGAACGTTACCTTCTTTCCCTCGGAGCGCTCAGAGGCGAGCGGCACGAGCTCCGAGACCGGGAAATTGCGCTGCTCGAGCGTCAGCAGCATCTCGCGCCCGACGAGGCCCGTCGCGCCGAGGACGGCGACTCTCCTGCCGCTCATCAGAAGGCCACCTCGTCTATGAAGTGGTCGTGCAGCTCGCGCACCGCGTCCTCAGCGCGCGACGAGCCGACGACGCATGTGATGGCGAGCGCGGTCGAGGCGATCATCTCTATATTTATGCCCGCCTCAGCAAGGATATTGAACATCTTAGACGGTATCTCTGGATGGTTGGCTATGCCCGCGCCGACTATCGAGACGCGCGCTATCTCCGTGTCGAAGGAGACGCCCTGCGCGTCCACCTCGCGGCACATTTCGCGGCAGACCTGGCTGGCGACTTCGAGGTTCGTCTTTTTGACGAGGAAGCCGATGTCGTTGACGCCTCCGCGCATGTTGTTCTGAATTATCATCTCCGCGCCGACGCCTTTTTCCGCGAGGTTCGCGAAAAGACGCGCCGCGACGCCGGGGATGTCGGGAACTCCCAGCAGCACGACCTTAGCCGCTTTCATGTCATGGACGACGGCCTTTATGATAAGTCCCTCCGTTACGGGGTTGCTCATTACCCATGTGCCCTCCTCTTCTACAAAGCTTGAACCTACGTAAAGCGGCACGTCGTAGCGCGCCGCCATCTCGACGCTCCTGGCCTGAAGGACGTTCGCGCCCTGCACCGCCATCTCCATGCATTCGTCGAAGCCTATCTGCTTCAGCTTGCGCGGATTTTTCACGACGCGAGGGTCGCCGGTCATGACGCCCGTCACATCCTTCAGCAGGCGGCAGGACTGCGCGCCGAGCGAGGCCGCGAGCGCGACCGCCGAAAGGTCGGAGCCGCCGCGTCCGAGCGTTATCACGTCGCCGTTGTCCGTTATCGCCTGGAATCCCGTGATGACCGCGACGGTGCCTTCGTTGAGCACCTTTTCGACGGCGTCGGGTTCTATTCTGTAAATGCGTCCCTCCATCGGGAAGCCTTTCGCCCTTATGCCGGCCTGCTGCGCCGTGAAGGACTGCGCCGGAAGGCCGAACTGCTTGAGCGCGAGCGCGAGGAGCGCGACGCTCTGCTGTTCGCCCGTCGCGAGCAGCTGGTCCATCTCGCGGCCGTCGGCCTCGGAGGCGACGTCGCTCGCGAGCGCGAGCAGGTCGTCGGTCGTGTTTCCCATCGCCGAGACGACTACGGCGACGCGGTAGCCCTCTTCGCGCGTTTTCTTTACTATCTGCGCGACGTGCCTCATGCGCGCCGAGTCCGCGACCGAGGAGCCGCCGAATTTAAGGACTGTCAGCGGAAGCTTGTCCCATTCCATCTATCTGCACCTCCGGTATTCCTCAAGCAGGTGGGGGAACTCCATATCCACGTCGACGCGGGCTCCCTGCGCGCTGCCGTCGAGTACGAAGAACTGCGAGCGCACGCCGTGCTCCGTGAAGGTGCGGCACATCGCCTCCGCGACGCGCTGCGTCGAGCCTTTGACGAGCGCGATGACGCTCGGACCGGAGCCGCTGATAGCGACGCTCAAACATTCCGGCAGAGCCTCGACGCGCGAGAAGATGACCTCGCCGCCCGAGAAGAGCTTGCTCCTGTACGGCTGGTGGAGCCTGTCGTCCATTCCCCATTTCAGGTAATCCCACTTCCCCGTCGCCCAGGCCGCCGTCAGCAGCGCGGCGCGCCCGACGTTGAAGACGGCGTCGCCGAAGGGCACTTCCTTCGGCAGAGCGTTGCGCGCGTCGGAAGTTTTCACGCGCTCGTCGGGAACGGCGACAACGCAGAGCACCTCGGGAGGAAGCGGCGGAAGGTTGACGTAGCGCAGCTCTTTTCCGTCCCAGCAGCTGACGACCATGCCGCCGAGGAAGCATGGCGCGACGTTGTCGGGGTGTCCTTCTATCATAGTCATGGCGCGGAGCAGCTCGTCGTCGTCCGCGTCGCAGCCCGTGAGGTACTTCGCTATGAGCACGCCCGCGACGACAGCGCCGGCGGAGCTGCCGAGGCCGCGGCAGAGCGGTATTATGTTGTGGCACCAGAGCGCGAAGCCGGGGCCTTTGACGTTCCATCTCTCGCAGGTTTCCTCGTAGGCCTTGACCACGAGGTTCGCCTTCGGCGACGAAAGCTCGCGCGCCCCTTCGCCGAGCGCCTCGACCTTGTATTCGCCCTCGGGCAGAAGCTCCGTGACCTTGAAGATGTTGTAGAGCGAGACCGCCATGCCTATCGTGTCGAAGCCCGAGCCGAGGTTGGCGCTCGTCGCCGGAACGCGGAGCGTTATCAGCGCGTTCACCCCTTCATCACCTCCATGAGCTCGTCGAAGCTGTCCCCTATCTCCACGGGACGGCCGACCTGCGACATCGCCGTGTCGGGGTCTTTGAGGCCGTTGCCGGTCAGTATCATCACCGCGGTGATTCCGCGCGGCAGGCGGCCTTCCTTCTTCAATTTGATAAGTCCGGCTAGCGGCGCGCACGAAGCGGGCTCCGCAAATACGCCGCCCTTCGACGAAAGTATGTACTGCGCAGCGAGTATCTCTTCGTCGGTGACGGAGTTGAACTCGCCCTCCGACTGCGCGACGGCATCCTTTGCGAGATGCGCGCTGACGGGGTTGCCGATGCGTATCGCGGTCGCGACGGTCTCGGGATTCGGGCAGGGCTGTCCCGTCACGAGCGGAGCCGCGCCGGCCGCCTGGAAGCCCATCATGCGCGGAAGCTTGTCGATTTTTCCAAGCTCCTTGTACTGCTTGTACCCGGCCCAGTAGGCGCTGATGTTGCCGGCGTTGCCGACCGGGATGGCGTGCCAGTCGGGCGCGCGGCCGAGGGCTTCGCATATTTCCCACGCGCCGCTGCGCTGTCCCCAGAGCCTGTAGGGGTTGACAGAGTTTACGATTGCGAAGCCTTCGCGCTCCGCAGCCTCGCGCGCCATTTCAAGCGCGCGGTCGAAATTTCCGCGGACGGCGATGACCTTCGCGCCGTACATAAGAGCCTGCGCGAGCTTGCCGAGCGCGACTTTCCCCGCCGGAAGCAGGACGAAGCAGGGGATCTGCGCCGCGGCGGCGTAAGCGGCGGCGGAGGCCGAGGTGTTGCCGGTCGATGCGCAGACGAGCGCCTTCGCGCCGTCTTCGAGCGCCTTCGCTACGGCCATGACCATTCCCCTGTCCTTGAACGAACCGGAGGGGTTGCAGCCCTCGAGCTTCGCCCAAAGCTCTATCTCAAGCATACGGCTGATGCCGTCGAGATGCACGAGCGGCGTAGAACCTTCGCCGAGCGTAATGCGCGGCGTCTTGTCGGTTACCGGAAGAAGCTCCGCGTACCTGTCGATAACTCCCATAAAAACTCCTCCATTCCAACGGCTTTCGCCTATCGTTACAAAAAAAGCCGCCCCTGTATCGTTTACAGAGGCGGCGTTGAATCCTTACCGCGGTTCCACTCTTATTCGGCCGTCGTATCAACGGCCCTCGTCCGCGCTGTTTCGGGCGCTCCCGGACGTCTTATCCGCGCGTCGCGTGAGCGCGGCTTCGGCGCCAGCTCGGAGGTGGTATTCAAATCCGGCTCGACGAAGGCTTTTCAGCGTTTCAGCCCTCTCTCTGTGAAGAGTCCGAACTTTACTATCCCCGTCATCGCTGTGAGATTATCAAGTTCAATGTCAGAGTTTATACTACTCGCAATTATGATTGTCAAGTATCAATTAATATTTGATATTTTGTCTCCTTTCTGATAGAATTCTCTGGAATTAAGTTTTATGGTTTTTAGGTGGGATAATTCAAATGGCAAAATCTGCATCGGATAAAGTCGTAATGACGCGCGAGGGCTACGAAAAGCTCAAGGCCGAGCTCGTCTCCCTCCGCAGCGACGGACGCTCGGAAGTGGCGGCGAAGCTCGAAGAGGCGAGAGCCTTCGGGGACCTCAGCGAGAACGCCGAGTACCACGCGGCGAAGGAAGAGCAGGAAAAGCTCGAGAACCGCATCCTCCAGCTCGAATACCAGCTCAGCAAAGCGCAGATCGTCGAGGCGCACGACATAGACACGAGCGTCGTCAGCCTCGGCACGACCGTCACGCTCGAGGATCTCGACCTTAAGAAGACCTTCGTCTACACGCTCGTCGGCACCGAAGAGGCCGACATCAAAGAGAACCGCATCTCCGCGGCGAGCCCCGTCGGCAAGGCCGTCATGGGCAAGCGCGCCGACGAAGAGGTGATGGTGAGAACGCCGCGCGGCGTCCGCCACCTCAAGGTCACGAAGATTCAACTTAAGTAACAGCGGCGGATATATGAAAAGCGGGACGCGAAAGCGCCCCGCTTTTTTCTGTCCCTTGCGCCCGCCGCGCGCTTAGCCGCGCTTTATGGAGAACGAGCGTCTGATTACAGCGGAGAGGAAATCTCCGAACGATATGCCGCGCGCCTTCGCAGCCTTCGGCACAAGGCTCGTGGAGGTCATGCCTGGCGCGGTATTGACTTCAAGCGCATAGGCTTCGCCCTCCGGCGTTATTCTGAAATCGACGCGGCTGTATCCGCGGCAGCCGAGCGCGCAGTGCGCCGCGACGGCGTCCGCCGCGATGCGCGCGTTCACCTCCGGCGAGAAATCCGCCGGGCAGATATACTCCGTGCAGCCGTGCGTGTATTTGTTCTTGTAGTCATAAAATCCGCTCTTCGGCTTGATATGCACCGCGGGCAGCGCTTCGACTGCTCCGTCCTCGCGTTCCCAGACGGCTACGGTCGCCTCCTCGCCCGGTATGTACTGCTCGACGAGCGCCAGATCTTCGAGCTGCCAGACCGCTTCGAGCGCCTTGGCGTAATCTGCGGCGTCGGTGATGAACGAGAGGCCGACGGTGCTTCCGCCGCCGTTCGGCTTGACCGTGAGCTTGCCGTACTTTTTAAGATACTCCGCGGCGAGCGCTTCGTTTGCGCACTCGCGCGTCGCCGTGAAGCCGTCGGGGACCTTGACGCCCGCTTCCGCGAAGAGCGTCTTCGCGAGGCGCTTGTCCATACCGAGCATCGAAGCCTCGGGGCCTGAGCCGGTGTACGGGATTTCGAGAGCTTCGAGCACGGTCTGTATCCTGCCGTTCTCGCCCCAGCCGCCGTGCAGCGCGATGAAAACGCCGCAGGCGTTGAAGCTTTCCCATAGCCTCACGAACTCTTTGATTGATTTTATGTCGCAGAGCTGCGCTTCCCAGCCGCAGCCGTTCAGCGCTTCGGCGACGGCCGCGCCGGAGTTGAGCGAAACCTCGCGCTCCGGGCTTACGCCGCCGCACAGCACAACAATCTTGTCCATCGCTTCAGAATCCTCCTTCAGGCTAATCGTCCTTCGAGCCTATCTCGAGCTTGCGGTCCGGGTATGCGTTGATGAAGAGCGTCAGCCCTATCTTGTAGTCGTCCTCGGAGCGCTTGTCCTTGTACCAGAGCTCCCACGTCATGCAGTGCATGTTGTAGGTGAGCGAATAGAAGATAGACGAGAAGTCTTCTATCTCTATATCGTAGTTCGCTCCGATGTAGACCGTCCATCTTTCCCACGGCGCGCCTATCGGCAGCGGGAACGAGACGGACTGGAAGAACGTCTCGCTGTTCGTATAGCGGTCCCACGCCATCGGGCTCTTGCCCTCTTCGACCCAGCGGCGGTAGTAGGAGCTCGCGAAGTTGAACGCGCCTATCTTGTAGCTGAAGCCGCCCCATGCGTCGGTCGCCTTCTGGTTCCTGTCCTCGTTGTAATAGTCGAAGTATCTGTACCTCGCGCCGTAGAACGGCTTGAATATGCCTATCGACCACTGCGGCCTGCCGCGGTACTGCGCGACGTAGGCGATACGCTCCGTCCACTCCTGGCGCGTGACGTTGTCGCCGTAGCGGCCCCACGCGGTGTAGAGGCGGAATTCTCCGCCTGTCAGCGGCTCGTTGAACCACGGCGAGGCAATCGAGAATTCCGGATCGCGCCATACGTCGCGGTCTTCCGTTACGTCGGTCGCAACCTCGGTCGAGACGAGCTCGCGCTGCGCCCAGTAGAGCCGCGCGCGCCATCCGGCGTTCTCGTACTGCATTCCCCATGACGGACGCCACAGTGTGTCCTCGGTGTCGTCGTTGTAGAGGCGCCTGATGTCCGCGAAGACGCTGAACTGGTCGGTGAAGCGGTAGCGGTAGTTGATGGTGGTCTCGAACTCTCCCTGCGTCCAGTACATCGCCTCAAGGTCAAGCTCTCCGTACTGCCCGAGGTCGAGCGGGCCACGCAGCCCAAAGCCGGCTCCGAGGTCGGAGTCGTAGTTGAGTATTGGCTGGATACCCTCTCTCTTGCGGCTGGTCATGACGTAGTCGAAGGGATATGGAATCACGAGAGAGTCGCCGATGTAGAAGCGCGGGCGCTTGAGCACCGTCTTCTTGCCGGGGAATATGACGGCTCGCTTCGTGACGAATTTATAGTGCGGCTTGGTGAAGTCGCAGGTGGTCGAGGTGACGCCCATCCATTCGGCGACGTTCTGAGATTTCGGGCTGTTTTTCCTGCGCCGCGGCGCGTGTATGATGCCGAGCTCGGCGGCGTCGCTGTCGGGCATGAACCTGACTCTTCCGCCGCGCATGTGCATCGGCCCGGACTCGCCGGAGACCTGCGTGAAAATTCCGCGCCGCGTCTCGACGTTATATTTCAGATGCTTGCCTATATATTTCTCAATGCCGGAGTAGACGACGACGTTCTCGCGATAGTCGGAGTATGCGTCGACGACGTGCGACTTTGTGTCATATTCGACGTAGGGGGCGAACATGCGCACGTCCTTGTTGCGCACGCGGACGTTGCCCTCGGCTATGGCGATGCCTGTGTATTCGTCGAAGCTGATTTCGTCGGCGTCGAGGAATACTTCGTTCGGAACTTTGGCCGTCTGCTGGGCGGAGTCGCCGGACGCAGACTGCGCCGTTTCAGCCGTCTCCACCTTAGGCGTCACAGCCGGCGCTTCGTCTAACGCAGGCGGCTCCGGCTCACCGTAGGGCATGGGCTCGACGCCCGCGTCCCACGGCATAAATATGCCGTCGTCCTGCTCCGACGCAAGTGCCTGCGGCGCTGCGGGGAAAGCTGCGGCAACAGATATAAGCAAAAAGCATACGGCCAGGCGCAGCGCGGCGCCGGTATGCGCGCGAGCGATTTTTAATTTGTCCAAGTCACTGTGCCCCCGTTCGTTATATAGCAGTCTCCGCTGCGCGTGTCGTATACGCCCGCGTCTCCGCTTATCACCATATTTTCGGAGCTCAGCGTGACGCCCTTAGAGAAGTTCCAGCGCTCCGTATCGGCATCGTATTCGACGAAGCCGGACTGCATGTCGTATGTCTTGCCCTTCTCCGTCATCGTTCCGTCTCCGTTGGTCAGGGTTATGTCGTTGTTCTCGCGCGTGAAGGTGCTTCCGTCGGCATAGATGTGCGTGTTGCGCCCGTTGGGGTCTTTAATCGTTATATCGACCGACGTCCCGTATATAACGCCTTCCTTGTGCTCGGCGCGCGGCGAAATTATTATCCACGTCTTGCCGTTCACTACGCGCTCTATCTCTATGTCCTCCACGATGATGTCGGGCAGCGGCACGTTCTTCATAGCGCCGAGATGGAGGTCTCGCCACAAGTAAAAAGCCCCGACGGCGACCGCAAGGATCACCGCCAGGACGATGGCTTCACGTTTCGTTAATTTTTTTATACGCACGGACTGCCTCAGTACTGATTAGGGTCCGAGCGCGTGCCCTGCGGAGCGAGCCCGCCCGGCTGGGTGAGCGGCGATATCTGCGAGGGGATCTGATAGGCGGTTATCGGCGTCGCTTCGGAGGTCTGCGCGTAGAAGAGCGTGCCTTCCTTTAGCTGCTTGTCGTTGCCGCGGATCAGGAAGCCGCCGGCGAGTCCGACGGGGCCGAGAAGAACCGCGCCCGCGAGGCTCGCGCCGGCCGCGCCTATCATGGCGCTGTCCGCCTCCATAGCCTTCTTAGCCGCGTCGCCGATGTTGACCGGCACAACGTACGGCCCGAGCACCTCTACGCCGTCTATCTCCATCTCTATCACCGAGGAGCGGCCGAAGCTGCGCGGCGGCTTCACAGTCGTGATGTGCGCGAAGACGCGGCTGCCCTTCGGCGCGACGAGCATGTCGCCTACCATAATCTGCTCGTTCAGCGCGAGGATGATTATGTCGCCTACCTTGACGTTTCTGACGGTGAGCGTGTCGCGTAGTATTCCTTTAACTATGGTCTCCTTCGGCAGCTCGAACTGCGTCGCCATGATGCCCTCTGGGAGCAGCTTCATAAGCAGGCGCTCGAGGCGCGAGACGAGCGGTCCGGGCTGGTTGGCTCCCTCGAGTATCGCCTCCATGGCGTCTATGCGTCTCGTAAGCGGCCAGGTCGGATGTATCTCCTGGCTTACGCCCCATTCAGCGACGGAAAGCTTGAAGAGAACCGACGGCTGCGTGTCCGTGCCTCTTTCGAGGAAGTCTATCAGCGCAGTCTGGCGCTCGGTGAGGCTTCCCGGGAGCTCGCGCCCGAAGATGGTCCTCTCGACGTCGTTGAGCCTGTTGAGGAGGCCGCCTTCACGCTTGCTTCCGTAGATGATGGTCTCTATCCTTTCGAGCATTTCAAACGCCGGAGCGGATTTGTCCGGCTTGATTATCGTGTTGGCCGTCCCGGTGGAGATGACGGCGGGGCCGGGAGTTCTGACCTCGGCCGTTTCGGCCTGCGCCGACTCCGCGGCGGGCGCGTTTGCGGGCTCTGGAGCCGCGTCGTCCGCGAACGAATAGGCCGGGATGGTCAGGGAGAACGCCGCTATGAGCGCGGCAACTTTCTGCGTGGTTTTCTTCATGCTTTTTTTGCCTCCTTCTGCTTTTTGATCTCGAGAGCAGCCGCTATGAAATCCTTGAAAAGCGGATGCGGACGCACGGGGCGCGAGAGGAATTCGGGATGGAACTGGACGCCCACCATCCACGGGTGGTTGTCGTTCTCCATAATCTCGACCTGTCCGCCCATCGGGCAGACGCCCGCGACGCGCATCCCTGCGGCTTCAAACTCCTTTATATATTCGTTGTTGAACTCGAAGCGGTGGCGGTGGCGCTCCTCTATATGCGTCGCGCCGTAAATCTTCTCGGCCTTCGTGCCGGGCTTTATCTCGCACGGATATGTGCCGAGGCGCGACGTGCCGCCGATGCCCGCGACGTTTTTCTGTTCTTCCATAAGGTGGATGACGGGGTGCGTCGTGCTTTCGTCCATCTCGAGGCTGTTCGCGTCGGCGAAGCCGAGGACGCTGCGCGCGAACTCTATGACTGCGACCTGCATTCCGAGGCAGAGGCCGAGGTAGGGCACGCCGTTCTCGCGCGCGTATCTCGCGGCGACTATCTTGCCTTCGACGCCGCGCTGTCCGAAGCCGCCGGGGACGAGTATCGCGTCGGCCTTTCCGAGTATCTCGGCGACGTTCCCGGTCTCCAGGTCTTCCGCTTCGACTGGGAAGATGTTGACCTTGACGCCGTTCGCTATGCCGGCGTGCAGGACGGCCTCGTTGACGCTGAGGTAGGCGTCCTTTATCTCGGTGTACTTCCCGACGAGCGCGACGGTGAGCGCTTCCTTGCGCGTGTCGTACTTATGCAGGAATTCTTTCCAGTCCTTCATGTCGGGCGAGCCCTTCGTCGGCAGGCCGAGCTTCTTGAGGACGAGGTGGTCGAATTTCTGCGAGTGCAGCACCATCGGTATTCTGTATATCGTGTCGGAGTCGACGGCTTCGAATACGGAATCCGCGGGGACGCTGCAAAAGAGCCCTATCTTCTCGCGAAGCTCCGGGCCGACCGTGTACTGCGAGCGGCAGACTATCACGTCGGGCTGGATGCCTATCCTGCGCAGCTCGTTGACGCTGTGCTGTGTCGGCTTCGTCTTGAGCTCTCCCGACGCCGCGATGTAGGGGACGAGCGTGACGTGGCAGTAAAGAATGTTGGAACGCCCGACACGGCTCGCGAACTGGCGAATCGCTTCGAGGTAGGGCAGCCCTTCGATGTCTCCGACCGTTCCGCCTATCTCGGCGATGACGATGTCTTTGTCCTTGCCGACGCGCTCTATCCTGTCCTGTATTTCGTTCGTGATGTGCGGTATGACCTGCACAGTCGCGCCGTTGTAGCCGCCGGCGCGCTCGCGCTGTATGACGGCGGAATATACCTTTCCCGTCGTGCAGCTGTTTTCTCCCTTGATCGTTTCGTCTATGAAACGTTCGTAGTGGCCGAGGTCGAGGTCCGTCTCAGCCCCGTCCCACGTTACGAATACTTCTCCATGCTGAAAAGGGCTCATTGCTCCTGCGTCTACGTTGATATAAGGGTCCATCTTGATGATGCTTACCTTATACCCGCGGCGTTTCAGAAGAACGCCGAGCGACGCGGCTGTAATTCCCTTGCCGAGAGATGACACAACTCCTCCGGTGACGAAAATATACTTAGTCATTGATTGCAAACGCCCCTTCTGGCATATCTTATTTATCTAAGGTACTGCAGCGGGTTTCTCGGTTTCCCGCCGACGCGCACCTCAAAGTGCAGATGGTTCCCCGTCGACCTTCCCGTGCTTCCGACGAGGGCTATCGTCTGGCCGCGTGAAATTTTCGCGCCCTTTCTTACAAGAAGCTTGCTGCAGTGTCCGTAGAGCGTCGTGAGCCCCTTGGAGTGCGAGAGGACTATCGTGCGTCCGTAGCCGCCCATCCAGCCGGAATGCACGACCGTGCCGTTGGCCGGCGCCTTTATAGCCGTTCCGCGCGGAGCCGCGATGTCGAGGCCGGAGTGGAACACGCGCCGTTTTCCGAACGGGCTCTTTCTCCATCCGAAGCTGCTCGATATGCGCCCCATCGTCGGCCAGCGGAAGCTGCGCGAGCCTCCGGTGATCTTGACCGAGGCGCGGCGGACGCCTCCGCGCCCCTTCGACGCTATGCGGACCTCGGTGTCGGCGATGAGCTTGCCGCCGGGCAGGAATATCTCCTCGCCGAGGATGAGCTTGTCGCTCTTCATAGCGTTTGCGAGCTTCACTGCGTCGGAGGCCGAGCCGTACTTGTCGGCGAGCTTGCCGAGCGTGTCGTTCTTCGCGACCTTGACGAATACTCCGTCCTGGTTAGGCACGCGGAGTTTCATGCCGAGCTTGAGCCTGTGTATGCTGCCGCCCAGCACCTGCTGGTTGCATCCGACAAGCGTGTCGACGTCGAGGTCGAACTTGCCGGAGATTCCCCAGAGCGTGTCGCCTTCTTTAACGACATACTCGTGAACCTCGAGCAGCTTACCCTTCTTCGCGAAGGCTAGCTCTTCCTTCTGGAGGTTGCGCACGAACAGCAGCGTCGCGACTACGTCGTCGTGGCTGTCCGGCACGTAGAGCACCTCGGACGGGTTGGGCTTCTCGCCCTTCCGCAGTCCGTTGGCCTGACGCAGGTCTTCTTCGGATATATTGAATTCTTCCGATATGGATTTCAGCGTTTCGCCCGGTTCGAGGACGACTTCAGTCCAGTGTATGTCCTTGTCGAGCGCGGTCTTGTCTTCTTCCGATATCCTTCCGTCGTTCTTCGAGAGGATGCCGTAGAGCTTCAGCTCCTCGTCGGTGAGCGTCGGTATGCTCGGCAGCGGCCCTATCGCGAGAGGGACGAGCTCGGAACCCTCGTCCGCAGCTTCGCCTCCGCCAGTTCCGGCGGTGTTGAGGAAGTCGGAGACGTCGACAGTGAAGAAGCCCTTGTTGTCCTCGGGGTTCTCCGCCGAGACCTCCCCGCCCAGTCCTATCCAGTACATACCGGAACGCTCGGCCGCGACGGCCGCGCAGACGACCGCGCCTCCGACGGCGAGCATCAGGAAGACGATGAGATATATCTTTTTCCTCAATCCGGCTTTATACATATTGGACTTATCCTTCATCAGTCCACCTCTTATGAGCTGTGCCGCGTGTCAGAACGCAGAAAATTTTAACCGACCTTTATTGTAGCAAGAAAATCGCGGTTCGTGGGGGTATTTCTTAATTTATCGAGGATGAGATTCAGCACCTCGGCCTCGTCCATGTTCGCGATCTTACGGCGCAGCGCCCAGATGCGCTGGAGGTCGGCCTCCGGCACCATGAGCTCTTCCTTGCGCGTTCCGGACTTCGTGATGTCGAGCGCGGGGAATATCCTCTGCTCCGCTATCTTGCGCGAGAGGTGGACTTCCATGTTGCCCGTTCCCTTGAACTCTTCATATATTACGTCGTCCATGCGGCTGCCGGTCTCGACGAGCGACGTGCCGATTATCGTGAGGCTTCCGCCGTTTTCTATGTTGCGCGCCGCGCCGAAGAATTTCTTCGGGAAGTAGAGCGCCGCGGGGTCCATACCGCCGGAGAGCGTGCGTCCGGAGGGCGGGACGACGAGGTTTGAGGCGCGCGCGAGGCGCGTGATGGAGTCGAGCAGCAGCACGACGTCTTTCGAGACTTCGACAAGGCGCTTCGCCTTTTCGAGCGCGAGGCCCGCGACGCGGAGATGCTCTTCCGCGGGACGGTCGAAGGTCGAGGCGATGATTTCTCCGTCGACGGAGCGAGCCATGTCGGTGACTTCCTCGGGGCGCTCGTCGATGAGCAGCACCATGAGGATGACCTCGGGGTGGTTGGTCGTTATCGAGTGGGCGAGGCTCTTGAGCAGAGTCGTCTTTCCTGCCTTCGGCGGCGAGACGATGAGCGCGCGCTGGCCTTTGCCTATAGGCGCGAATATATCGACGATGCGCGTCGCTATCTGGCGGCGGTCCGTCTCAAGCTGCAATTTTTCGTTCGGGAATATCGGCGTCAGGGCTTCGAAGTGCGGACGCCTGCGCGCCTCCTCGGGGTCGGTGAAGTTCACGTTCTCGACGCGGAGCAGTGCTTCGTAGTGTTCCTGGTCCTTCGGCGGGCGGATGATGCCCCAGACGACGTCGCCGTTGCGCAGGCCGAAGCGTCTTATCTGCGAGGCCGATACGTAGATGTCGTTGCTGCTCGGCAGAAGCCCCGACGGACGAAGGAAGCCGTAGCCCTCGGGCATGCACTCGAGCGTTCCGCCGTTGTAGCGGTAGCCGAGCGCCTCCGCCTGCGTTTTGAGTATGTCGTTGATGAGGTCGTCTTTTCTTCTCGTGGTTATCGAGGTGACGCCGGTGTCCTTCGCGATCTTTCTGAGCTCCGCGAGGGTCTCTCCGGCGAGCTGGCTGAATCCGAGCTTGGGATGCTGGTGGCGTATCTGCCCGCGTTCGTTGCGCTGTATTTCGGGCTGCGGGGCCTCAGCCTCCGCCGGCTGTTCCGACGGTTCTTCAGGAGCAGGCGTTTCGTCGTATTCCGCTTCCGGCTCCTGTTCGGCGCCGTATTCCGAGGCGGGCTCTTGGGGTTCTTCCGGCTGTGCGGCTGCCGGTTCTTCGGCCTTCGGTTCTTCGGGACGGGCTTCTCCGCCCTCTTCCGCGCCGAAGATAGTTTCCTGGCGAGGCTCATCGGCCTCCTTTACGCGGCGTCCGCGCTTCGCGGGCTTCTGCTCCTCGGCCTCCGCCGCCTCTGGCGCGGCCTGGGCTTCGGCCTCTTCTTTTTTCTTTCTTCCGCGGCGCGGCTTCGCCTCTTCTTCGCCCTCCGCCGCAGCCGGTTTTCTTGCGTAGCTTCTTTTCTTTTTGACCTGCGTCTCTTCGCCATCCGCAGCCTCCGCAGGCGCGGCCTGCGCTTCAGCCGCCGCCGTCTCTTCGACGGCTTGGCTCTTCGTCCTTGTTCTTCGCTTTACGCTGGTCGATTCGTCGTCTGATTCTGCTTTCTTTCTTGGCAAGTCGATAGCCTCCAATTATGTTGTGTCTTTTTTATTTCTTTCTGATGATCTCAAAGTCCAGGCTGCTCAGCACCTTGGTCGCGCTTGAAATGGTAACGCGGTATTTCCCCGCGGGAAGGGGCGTCCCCTCCTCCTGAAGCAGATAGAAGGCCCTCATTCCGTCCTTCGTCATAAGCTTCAGCGATTCGGAAAGCACCTTTTCGCCTTCGTAGTACCATGAAATTTCCAGGTGGTTCCCCTCGGGGGCCGAGGAATATTGGAACCACAGACATACCTGGCGCACGCCGTATTGAATCGTCTGTCTTACCTTGTGCGGGAGCCGGTTGCTGTCGAGTTCGATACATACGACCGCTTTGTCAATGGAGAAAGAGCTGCCGAGGAGACCTGTTCTAAGACTAATAACGCTCAATATTACAAGGACTACGACCGCCGCTCCGAGCAATAGAAGGGGCCGACGTCCAGAACTCTTTCCGTGATCTCGTTCCATCTGTGCCACCAGTCTCTAAAAAGTTATTCTAACATGAGTTTATGGGAAAATATATAGACGGCGGTGCATTTTTCGGTGAAATTTTTCAATTTCCGGCGGCGCGCAGAGCGGCGTATTTTTTGCTCAGCGCGTCGAGCTCGGCGATTTTCTTTTCAAGCGCCGCGGCGCAGAAGCCGTCGACCGACGTCTCGCATCTTCCGCTGATTCCGTCCGCCGCGCCGGCGCGCGCCGCTGCCTCAAGCATTTTCGTCTCTTCGCCTGGCTCTATGCCGCGCCGGACGCCCCAGACGAACGAGAGCGCCCCGGCGAGCGCGTAGGCGCCCCAGTTGCTCACGTCCGCGGTCAGCGCGAACTCCGCGCGCACGACGGAGAGGCACGCCGCGTAGCCGGGCAGCAGAGCGCAGAGTTCGGCGTAGAAATTGCCCATCCCCGCCTCGTTGCCGCCGTCGCCTATGCCTATAGTATGAATTCCCAGGCCCGCCGCCTCGTCCGCGAGCGCGTCGAGAGGCGCGGTCCATTCGCTTATGTCCTGTTTTTTGAAATTGTAGTAACGCCCGTCGGCTGCGCGTCCGAGACGCTCGACGAATATAATTCCGTCAGGCGCGCGCTCCTTCAGCGACGCGGGCGCTATTCGCGCGGTGTTTTCCGCGCAGCCCGCCGCTTTCGCGCATTCCGCAAGGACTTCGATGCAGCGCGCGTCGGTCCATATTTCGCACACGCGCCCCTCGCGCTGGAAGGCCCGCGCGAGTATCGCCGCGCCGCCGGGGCCGTCCGTCTCCGGCGCGCCGGCTGCCGGGACGTAAAACCCAGACACGACCGCCAATTTACGGAGCGGCGCAAAGGCCGACGCCGCGCGCATAAGCTCTCGTGGGCTGCTCAGCTTCGACGCGCCGCGCCCGGCTTCGTCGCGCGCGACGAGAGCCGTCAGCTCCTTCGCAAAGCTTTCAAACAAGGCTTCGTTCACGGCTGCGTCCTCCTTTACGCGCGCGGCGTCCGTATCTCCCCGGCGCTAAATGCTTAGGGTATCCATTATGCGGAGCATGTCCTGGTCGAGCGGCCTGCGCTCCTCCCATGCTCTCTGGAGCGGCGAGGCAAGTATCTCGCCCTTGACGCGCCCGACCATCACGCCGCTCTGCCCTGCGAGCAGACATTCCACCGCGGCGTAGCCGAGGCGCGAGGCGAGCACCGCGTCGAAGCTCGACGGCGCGCCGCCGCGCTGAATGTGCCCGAGGACGACTATACGCGGGTCGTAGTCGCAGCGCCCCTTCAGCTTGTCGGCGAGCTCGTGCGCGGGCATGACGCCCTCCGCAAGCACTATTATCGAATGTGTTTTGCCGTGCTCTTTCGCGTAATGTATCTTCTTTATTATCGCTTCTATATCTGCTGGAATCTCCGGCACAAGCACGAACTCCGCGCCGCAGGCCACCGCCGTTTCGAGCGCGAGGAAGCCCGCGTGGCGGCCCATGACCTCGACGATGAACATACGGTCGTGGCTAGACGCCGTGTCGCGCAGCTTGCTGATGCACTCGAGCGCCGTGTTGCAGGCGGTGTCGAAGCCTATCGTGCAGTCCGTCCCCGCCATGTCGTTGTCAATCGTCCCCGGCACGCCGACGACCTGGACGCCGCGCTTGTGAAGCTCGAGCGCGCCGTGGAAAGATCCGTCGCCGCCTATGACGACGAGCGCGTCTATGTCGTTCTCCTTCAGCTTAGAAACGCCCGCGTTGACGCCCTCGGGGCGCATGAACTCCGGACATCTCGCGGTGCGCAGTATCGTGCCGCCGTGCATGAGTATGCCTCCGACGGTGCTGCGCGTCATCGGCACGAAGTCGCCGTCGAGCAGCCCTTCGTAGCCGCGCCTGATTCCGATAACCTCAAGCCCGTGATATAAAGCCGTGCGCGTAACCGCGCGTATCGAAGCGTTCATTCCCGGCGAGTCGCCGCCGCTCGTCAAAACACCGACCCTGCGAAGCATAGTTTATTCCTCCTTGACGCCGCTTTATTATTTTATACAGTGACATTATAGCAGATATTACAAGAGCGATTCCGCATCCTCCGGCCACGCCGACGGCGCTTCTCCGCCGACGAGCCGCCGCGTCCACAGCGCGACGGCCGCGGGACGCGCGCCCGCCCTTCTCAGCGCCGCGAGAGCCGCGCGCACCGTCGCGCCCGTCGTGTAAACGTCGTCGACCAGCACGATGCGCCGCCCGCGCATAGAATCCAAGACGGCGAAGGCGTCGGGCGAAATCCCCGCGCGCTCCGACGAGCTCCGCCGCGTCTGCGGCTCGCGGCGCACTGCCCAGCTCACGGCGCGCGCCTCTACCGGAAGCCCCCAGCGCGACGCGAGGCCGCGCGCGATGAGCTCCGTCTGATTGTATGCGCGGCGGCTGCCCACGTGCAGAGGCAACGGCACGACGCAGTCTGCCTCCGGACGCGCGAAGGCCGCCGCCATGCGCTCGCCCATAGCGAAGCCCAGCGCGCGCACGTTGTGGTACTTGAGCGCGAGTATAAAGTCGCGCGCCGCGCCGTCGTGAACCGCGGCGGCGAAGCACGGCACGCTGTCGGCGCAGCAGGGCTTGCCGTAAGGGCCGCCGCACTCGGCGCAGAACGGCGAAAGTGGCGACGCCGCGGCCCCGTCGAGACACGCTTCGCAGAACGGCACGGCGAGCCGCCCGCAGGCGGGACAGCAGCTCGGAAAGAAAATATGCAGAAATTCGTCGAAAATATGCGGGAAAGGCAAAATCAAGTCAAAAGGGCGGCCCGAAGGCCGCCCCGAAAATTTTCCGTTTACGCGAAACGCTTGGCCGCGTTCTTAAGAGTCTCGGCCTTGTCCGTGCGCTCCCACGCCGGCATCGGGTCGAGGTCGATGCGTCCCATATGGCCGTAGGCCGCGAGGCGCTTGTACTGCGGCTTGCGCAGCTCAAGGTCGCGGATTATCGCTGCGGGGCGGAAGTCGAAGTTCTCGCGCAGCAGCTCCGTAATCTCCTCGTCCTTTATCTTGCCCGTGCCGAAGGTCTCGACCATTATCGAGACGGGCTTCGCGACGCCGATGGCGTAGGCCACCTGAATCTGGCAGGCGTCGGCGAGCCCGGCCGCGACGACGTTCTTCGCCGCGTAACGCGCCATGTACGCGCCGGAGCGGTCGACCTTCGTCGGGTCCTTGCCCGAGAACGCGCCGCCGCCGTGCGGCACCGCGCCGCCGTATGTGTCGACGATTATCTTGCGCCCCGTGAGGCCGCTGTCGGCCTGCGGGCCGCCGAGGACGAAGCGTCCAGTCGGGTTCACGAGAATGCGCGGCTTCGCCGTGATGAGCTCCGCCGGAATGACGGGCTTGATGACGTGCTCTATAATGTCGGCCTCGATCTGCTTCTGGTCGATTGCCGGATGATGCTGCGTGCTGATGACGACCGTATCGACGCGGACGGGCCTGCCGTTCTCGTACTCGACCGTCACCTGGCTCTTTCCGTCGGGACGCAGATACGGCAGAGTCTTGTTCTTGCGGACTTCGGCGAGGCGGCGCGAAAGCTTATGCGCGAGCGATATGGGCAGCGGCATCAGCTCCTCGGTCTCGTTGCAGGCGTAGCCGACCATAAGCCCCTGGTCGCCCGCTCCAATGGCGTCGATTTCGTCGTCGGAAAGCTCCTTCGCTTCCTTCGCCTTGTCTACGCCGAGCGCGATGTCGCAGGACTGCTCGTCTATCGTAGTGAGCACCGCGCACGTGTCGCCGTCGAAGCCGTACTTCGCGCGCGTATAGCCGATTTCCTTGACCGTCTTGCGCGCGATCTTCGGGATGTCGACGTAGCAGCTCGTGCTTATCTCTCCCGCGACCATGACGAGGCCGGTCGTGACAAGCGTCTCGCACGCTACGCGGCCCATCGGGTCCGCCTCAAGTATCGCGTCGAGGACGGCGTCGGATATTTGATCTGCGAGTTTGTCAGGGTGCCCTTCCGTCACCGATTCCGACGAAATAAGATACCTTTCTTTGCTCATAAACAAACACCTCCGTAAGGATTTATGGTACTCGCTTTATTTTACACCTTTACAGAAACTTTGCATATACGGAGCGGCGTGCATGTGCATTTCCGCGCTCTACGATATGCTCCACACATAGTACCGGTGCTGTGTATAATTATGTAAAACAATCAGGGGAGGAAACAAGCATGAGTATTATCGATGCTTTGAAAGAGCGCAGGTCGGTCTATAAAATCACAAAAGATCTGCCGATGAGCGAACAGAGAATCATAGAGACTATCACTAAAGTGACTGAGCTCGTCCCAGACGCGTTCAACATGAAAAGCCAGCGTGCCGTCGTCGTGCTCGGCGAAATGCATGACAAGCTGTGGGATACTGTTTACGACGCCTTCGACGGCAAGGTGCCCCGCGAAAAAATCGACGGATTCAGGGCGGGTGCTGGGACCGTGCTTTATTTCTATGACGGCGCGGTCATCTCCGCGATGCAGGAAAAAGTTCCAGCTTACACCGACAACTTCCCCGTTTGGGCGAATCAGTCCAACGCCATGCTACAAATCTGCGTATGGAGCGCGCTGCGCGAATTAGGAGTAGGAGCGTCGCTCCAGCACTATAATCCAGTAATCGACGGAGCTGTAAAAAAACTGTTCGATCTGCCAGACGGATACGTGCTCGTTGCGCAAATGCCGTTCGGAGGAATAGCGGCGATCCCCCCGGAAAAAGATAAAGAAGATATATCTGTCAGAGTCAGCGTGAAAAGCTAAAATCCCGGCAAAAAGCCACCCGCGTCTCGACGGTGCACTCTCGACGCAGCCGCGGACGGCGTTTATAGCATAAATCAGCGGGCGGCCCGTATCCGCGCAGAATAGCGCAAATTTTCGGCTTCCATCCAAGCGGGCATATACACAGCGACAAAGACGAGAATCCTCTTCGCAGGCTGCACATATGAAGAGCGCTGGACAGAAACATCCGGCGCTCATTGTACGATATTATGATTGTCGTTTCTAAAAATCTATCGTCTCGCCATCCTCAGGGACGAAGACACGATCTTCGATTTTCAGCGTTTTTGCAAGGTCTTTTATATCTCTGCGCGAAATCGTGCAGTGATTGATCGCATCCATGTGGACGGCGACTATTTTCGCCTCCGGCAAAAAGGCCGCGGCTTTAGCTACGTCTTCCGTCCCCATTATTATGCTGTCATTGTAGCCCAGCAGCTTGGCGTAGCCGGTATTCATTATCAGGACGTCGGGCTTATAGATGCGTAATGTTTTGGAGACGCGCGGCGTCCATACCGTGTCGCCAAGCAGATACACTGTCTTTTCCCCAGGGGCGGAGAAGATTACGCCCATCGTTTCGCCGAGCGCCGCGGCTGTCTGCACGTCGTCATACATTTCCTGCGTGCCGTGCGTACCTTCTACCTTCGTCAGCGTAACTTCGCCGAACTTCGCGCTTCCGCTGAGGACGGAGACGTTTTTAAATCCGGCGCCGCGGATTGTTTCTGCGTCCGCTTCATCCTGCACGAACACCGGTATATCCTTATCGATAAACTGCGCGGCGACTTCGTCCCAGTGGTCGAGGTGCGTGTGCGTCACGACGACTGCGTCGACGTCCCCCATGACTTTTTCTTTTGATTCAGGCAGTTCGATTAATGGGTTGCGTGCGCCGCTGTTGATAGTCCCCGCAAAACCTTCGTAACGTCCTTTCTCCGCGAGCATCGGGTCTATAAGGAATGTCTTCCCGTTATAGATGATTTTTCCCGTCGCGCTGCGAACCTGATGGTACGATGTCTGCGCGCTCGCCTCGCCGCATATGCAGAAAACGGCAACCGCTATGACCGTCACCAACTGTTTTAACTTCATTTTGTTCCCTCCATGTTTTTGTTTGAGCATATTTTAGAGGGAACAGCTTTTTCAAACCATAAAACGATTCAACTCTTGCGCACGCGGCGCTTGAATAATTCAAGTCCGCGCTACGGCAGCTCAACGCTGCGCAGGACAAGGCCGATACTGTAAACTCCGTATTTTCCTATCTCCGCGAGGAATTTATCGCGTTCTTCATCCGCCATGAAATACACGTCGATAACATAGGATTGCCGGCCGGTTATCTAATAACAGTGTATGACATGATACTGACTTCGTTTTACAAAATCTTCAAAGGCCGGCCCCTTGGACATCCCGAGTTCAAGCTTTATAAGAGCGTGTATCTTATATCCATATACTGGGCAGTTTATGTTCACTGTGTAACGCTGAATGACTCCTATATCTTCAAGCTTCTCGATGCGGTTTTTCGCCGCCTGCCCAGTAAGATGTACGCGCCGCCCAAGCTCCTGCATCGTGATCCTTCCGTCGCGCCAAATGATATTTATAATCTGCTCGTCGATTTTATCTATTTCGCCGCTCACATTGCTCAATCCTTTTCCATCAGCGCGACCGTCTCCACGTGGCTCGATACGTCCATTTTGATGTCAGAGCCTCCCAACGTTCGCGGAAACAAATCCAGCCGGTTTCATCTGAAAATATCGAAATTTGCCTCGTCCGCTTCAAGTCCATTAGTTCGCGGGAACATATCCACTATTTCAGGAAACCCGTGTGAAATGGGACTTTTCCGGGAATCGTGCTGGCCCATCGTCTCAACCCTGATCGGCTCCGCGAGTGCATGGGATTTCATCGCCTCAACCCTAATACCCGCGATACTTCCTTGCGCTCCTCCGAATAAGCTCGTGTATTTCATCAGCATCAATAACGCTCATCATAGCATTCTGATCGTCTACAAATCTTCGCGCATCACGAGTCACGTGACCTGTAGTCACCAAGATGGATTTGTTGATTCGATCAGAAGACTGGACTCCATATAGGGATCTAACAATGCTTACTCCGGCGCTATTCTTTCTACCATACCTTTTGCATTCAATGTAAAATACTATAGGCTTTCCCATTTCGTACTTGGTGGCAATAATATCACGGCCTCCGTCTCTTGTCGGCTGTGTCAGTTTGGTTTCAAAGCCTTCATCCTGAAACAGGCGCTCTATAACCTCTTCAAATTCACGAGAGGATATATTATAAATGAGCTCTCGGTCTTGAGCGATATCCATAATGAGCTGTTGTATGCGAGAATACTCTGGATAGGCGTCATCTGGATTAAAATCATCACGGCTATAGATGACGCCCATGTGAGGCTCTTCTTCGAAGTGGCCACCATCAATTTCACAGTCTTCGTAATTGAACGCTCCTACCGGATACTCATAGCCAGATATCCTAAAGGAGATTTCATTGCCGCAGTGGTCGCATTCAATATAGCCGTCGTGCCGGTATTCAATTTCTTCTCCCATTCCATTTTCGCCACGATCATACACATAGGATTCAAAATCAAAATCCTCTTTGTGTATTCCGGTTATTTTCCAGCGACCGCAACGGATAAAAACATCTTCTAAAAGCTCCATCATACAAACATCTCCGTATTCCAAACAAGATTAACCAGCTGTACAATGAGCTGAATCCGCTCTGTTATTTCAGCTTTTCCGAACTGTGCATAAGGTTTAAAGCCCAGCCCGTTGTCTGCTATAAACTTCTTGAACTTCGGATTGTTCTGGTATGCCTGATTGCCAAGCGACTCCGTGTAAATGTTGCCTTCATTGGAGCAATACTTCGAGAGCTTATAATCGTACTTGGAGTCATTCAGGCTGGCATTGATGCTCTTATGCAGGAGCAGCAGCGCACCAAAGCTATTTCTCCAGCGTCTGAATTCCTCCTGATCAGCATATTCACTGGTAAACCACTCGTAATGGTCCGTGATGATATGCTCGATTTCAAACGGATTCTTCGTCTGCGTATTCATGTAATTGCAGTAATTTGAAGCCACACCGGTCTGCTCCTCAATATAACCTGTGATGCGGGCAAGCATATTTTTGATGTACTTCTTTGTAAAGCTGTTCAAACGCAATTCTGGAAGTGACGTAGCCGGATCATAAGCGAGATTCTCATATTGTGCTTTCAGGCGGGCCTTCAAATCCTCAACCGAGCAGCGACGGATATTCTTCGTCACGTTGAACACATAGTTCTTGATCGTGCTGTAGTCCACGGATTTATAGTTTGTTACTCTGGCAGTAATCAGCAGGTCAATAAACCGAGCGACCAGATTCATCTTTTCGATGATGACCGGCCACGTGTCTTCATAGCAGATCGGTGCCAGCAGCAGCTGTGGCTGAAGCGTAAAATTGACCTGTGCATTGTAATAAATGTATTTCGTTTCCTCCGCGAAGGTGTTTTCTGCCTCGCGGATTTTTTTATAGACATCGGCAAACTTCGAGAACTTCATGATAAACAGCTCAAAGTCATCCGTAGAAGAAAGGTCCAGCTTATCACGCTCATCACGTACCCACTTATGGAAAGAACCACCGATGATATCGAAGTCCTGATTTACAGCACCTGCCTTTGTTTCACGGATGGTTTCTGCGTATTGAGCTCTCAGCCATGCCTTGATAAAGGTCTCATCGCCCTTATCG